>OLQW01000104.1_pt1 | contig 50834 bp, 69 predicted proteins | sample 1672901 | NCBI WGS metagenome assembly OLQW01 (sample SAMEA3136735, study PRJEB25190) | human gut metagenome | reverse complement strand
ATAAAACTAAAAGGACTTAGTCCTGTAGAATACAGAATTAAGTTTCAATTAGTAGTCTAATTAATATGTCCAATATTTTGGGTGCACATCAAATAAGGTAGTCTTTTTTTACTAAAAATAAGTTTTTCTGCAGATTAACTTATCAAAAACTAGTTGCGACAAGTTTTTGTGTTCTTTTTTCTTTTTCGCGCCAGTCCCCGTAGAGATACTGGAGCTCCGCATACATATTATATCACGTTGCTTTAAAATTTGTTACCATCTATTTTGGTATTTGTTACCATTTTGTTATCTAAAAATTTAAACCTACTCAAAAAATTTAAATCTATTTTAAAATTTCTCCTTATAAAATAAGGCTTTTTTTACTCTTCAAGTCTTGGCCCAGCATTTAAAATGTCATCAGGCATTTCGCCTGCGAAACGTTTAACATTTTCAGCGAACAATCTTACTAATTTTTCAGCTTGATTTTTATATGCTTTTTTATCCATCCAAGTATTTTCTGGATTTAATACTTCACTTGGTACACCTGGGCAGCTATCTGGAATATTTAATTGGAAATATTCATGTTTAGTCCAAGTAACATCATCCAATTTACCATCTAAAGCAGCAGAAATCATAGCTCTAGTGTATTTTAATTCCATACGCTTACCAACGCCATATGGACCGCCAGTCCAACCAGTATTAACAAGATATACGCTAGTATTATATTGATTGATTTTTTCACCTAATAATCTAGCATATTGTAATGGTGGTAATGGGAAGAATGGTTCACCAAAACCAATGGAGAATGTTGCTTGTGGTTCTGTAATACCACGTTCAGTACCAGCAACTTTACTTGTATAACCGGATAAGAAGTGATACATAGCTTGTTCTTTAGTGAGTTTTGCAATAGGAGGTAATACACCAAAAGCATCTGCAGTTAAGAAGATAATTGCATTTGGATGACCTGCCATACTTGGTACGATGGCATTTGTAATATTTTCTATTGGATAAGCTGTACGCGTATTTTGTGTAAATCTAGCATCAAAGAAATCTGGTTCACGAGTATATGGATTGATATAAACATTTTCCAAAACAGTTCCATATTGAATTGCATTATAAATTTCTGGTTCACTTTCAGGTGTAATTTTTATAGTTTTTGCATAGCAACCACCTTCAACATTGAAGATACCATGTTCACTCCAACCATGTTCATCATCACCGATTAAAGAACGATTAGGGTCAGCAGATAAAGTTGTTTTACCTGTACCACTTAAACCAAAGAATAATGCAGAATTTCCATCTTTACCTACATTTGCAGAGCAGTGCATGGATAAAACACCACGTTGAGGAAGAATGAAGTTCATAACAGAGAAAATAGCTTTTTTCATTTCACCTGCATAAGCACCGCCACCGATTAATACCATTTTTTTGCTGAAATTAACAATAATAAAAGTTTCAGAATGTGTACCATCTTCAATTGGATTAGCTTTTACACTAGGCATACAAATAAGTGTAAATTCAGCAGGTGTAGTGAGTTTAGTTTTTGGTCTAATGAATAATTGTTTTAAGAATAAATGATGCCAAGCATGCTCATTAATGCATTTTATTTGTAATTTGTATGCAGGGTCTGCACCAACTAAAGCATCCGTTACAAATAATTGATGGTCTTTAGCATAATCTTTCATTTTTTCATAAAGACGATTAAATGTATTTTCCGAACATGGTTGATTTGTATTTGACCAATGTATTAAATCATGAATGTCTGGAGTATCAACAATAAATCTATCTTTAGGTGAACGACCTGTATGTTTACCAGTAGTTACACAAATCGCACCTTTATCAGATAAACGTCCTTCATGATTTCTAACCGCTTCTTCAAGTAATTCAGGAATTGTTGCGTCATAAGTTATTCTTCTTGCTACAGATAAGAAATCTTGGCTAGAATAGTTATTCATCATTGTAATCAACCTCTCTTTTATCTATGTTAATTTTTCATAGTATTTATTACTTTGATTTACCATATGAATATATAATTCTATAAAAAATTTATTATTCCTTTAAATTTCTAAAAATTTTATATGTTTTTTATACATTTTTTACATAATAGATAAAACTTATGGCAAAAAACATTTATAATAAATAAAATATTGGATATATGCTATTTTTATGCTATAATATCTATGTGTTAATTAATAAAATTTATTATACATAAGATATTTTCAATAGGAGGATTATATGGAACTTAAACAACTAGAATACTTTCAAATGACTAGCCGTTTGAAAAATATTACTAGAGCAGCCAAACGGCTTTCTGTTTCTCAACCAAATATTACAGTTGCTATAAAAAAATTAGAAGCAGAACTTGGCATACAACTTTTTGAACGTAGCCAAAAACAATTATCACTCACACCAGAAGGAGCTGTATTTTTAAATCGCATTGAACTTGCTTTGCGTAATATTCAAGATGCCGTTTTAGAAGTTAATGACTATAAACAACTTCAAAAAGGCACTATCAAAATTGGTATTCCTTCTATGATCGGAGCATATCTTTTCCCAAAAATTTTCTCTGGTTTCCAGAAAAAATTCGCTCATTTAGATATTTATCTTTATGAAAAAGGCTCTATGTCTATTCGTGAATCCTTAGAACGTGATGAATTAGATTTTGGTATTGTCATCATCTCCAATGCTTCTCCTAGTTTACAGTTATTGCCAATGTCTACTAACCAAGTAGTAGCTTGTGTTCCTGAAGATAGCCCACTTGCTCAAAAAGATTCTTTATCTTGGAGCGATGTAAGCAATATTGATTTAATTATGTTAAAAGAAGGTTCTTTTATCCGTAATTTAATTCAACAAAAACTCAAAGAACACAATATTCAACCAAATATTATCTTAGAATCAAACCAAATCGAAACGATAAAAGGTCTTATCTCCAGTAATGTTGGTATGGCATTCCTCTTAGACTTCGTAGTTCAAGATACACCACATATTAAAACATTACCAATAGAAGACCCTATATTTGTAGATGTTGGACTTGCATGGAAAAAAGATAGATATATCTCCAAAGCTGCTCAATCTTTTATCAATTTCTGTCAAGATACATTAAATAAATAATTTATAAAATTAAAGCCATCAGTTTATTCAAATTTGCTGATGGTTTTTTATTTTTATTGATAACAAAAAGGATAATCCACTTATTTTAGGATTATCCTTTTTATATTTTTTATAGCTTATTTAATGATATTTTAACGATGAGCTAATAAAGTTTGTTTTAATTTGTCTTCAATTTGTACAAGTTCAGCTTCTGCTAATTTACGACGTTCACGTCCATCCTTTTGAATTTTAATAGTTTCTTCAATAGTAGAAATCAAATCTTCATTTACTTTTTTTACAGTTTCAATATCTACAATTCCACGTTCTGTTTCACGTGCTGTCTCTATTGTATTTTGTTTCAACATTTCAGCATTGCGTCGCAATAATTCATTTGTAGTATCTGTTACTTCACGTTGCATCTGTAAAACTTTTTGCTGTCTAGATAAACCAAGCGCAATTACAATCTGACTTTTCCATAATGGAATAGTATTATAAATAGCACTTTGCACCTTATCAACTAAAACTTTATCATTATTTTGAATAAGACGTATCTGTGGTGCTGTCTGTATAGCTATTGTTTTACTCAATTTCAAATCATGAACTTTTTTCTCAAAACGACTGACAGCATTTTCAAAATCACTGACTACCTGCACTGCCATTTGATTTTGAGAATTTACAGCTTCCATGCGCAATTTAGGAATAGTATGTTGTTGCAATTCTAAGATTTTTTCTTCGCCAGCTTTAATATATAACTGCAATTCTTTAAAATACTCTAAATTTCGCTGATACATAGTATCAAACATCACAATATCTTTCATCATGCTCATGCGGGCTTTATCTAATTCGCCTTGTATCTTATCAATCTGTACAGATAATTTATCATATTCTGCCATCATACTTTTAGCACTGCCAACTAATGAGCCTAAAATAGGAATTTTCTTTATAAATCCGCCACTGTTTTTACTATCTACATCAAAACCTTTTACTTTTACTACTAAATTACTTAATAAATCGCCAACATGTCCACTATCTTTACTACGAATATTATTCAAAATACTATCTGAAAACTCCGCTATATTTCGTTGTGCATTTATGCCATATTGTACAGAAGTCTGTGAATTCGTCAAATCTATATTTTCTTTTATTTCATCAATACGTTTTCTATCTTCTGGTGAAATCAATTCTGTTTGCTTTGTAACCTGCTCAATCTCTTCTTTTTTTGTCATTACTTGCCAATTTTGAGCATCAGCATTATTGTCCATTGTTTGTGTTTTTGCTTTGATTAAATCATCTAAACTAATATCTGCCATAAGTTTCACCCTCTATTCATATTATCAAAAAATTTGCGATAAAAATCATCTTTATCCATGAATAAATAGCGTATACCTTCTATAAATCCCGCAATAAAAGGTATGCCTGTCCATGAGAATAATAAATAAAAAATTCCCATAAAAGTTTTGCCTAAATAAAATTTATGTGCGCCAAAACCGCCAAATAAAATTCCTAGACCTCCAGCAATTAATTTTTTACGCAAAACTTCATCACTATCAAAAAATCTTTCTGGTAAATGTTTTAATTGCCAACGCATTTTCTGCATAGGTTTATCGTGCATACAATTTTTACGTCTATAGCTAAAGCCAGATTTTATCTCTTGAGTGCGGTCTTGCTTTTTCACATCAAAACCATCTGCTTTTATTGTATTTTCCATAACCTTTAATTCCGCATCCATATCTAATAACTGGTCATTTATCAATTTTTCAAATTGCTCTGTATAAGCATTACTCAATCCATATAAAGTATTTTTTGTTCTTTCCTTTATATCATTTACACTATCTGTATTTAACTGCGTATTTTCTATTTCTACATATTTTTCAATTAAACCAGCCACAGTATCCTGATAATAATCGATAAATCTTCTAGCTAAAGTAATTTTTTCTGGATGTTTTTGTAGATATTGTAAAATATTCAAAGATACCTTTTGCATATCTTGCACATGCATTTTTAATTCACTATCTCTGATATATTTCAATGAGCCTTTTATATAATTATAATCCTCTAACGCTTTTTGATAACTTTCCTGCAATAATTTACTATTTTCACTATCATCTAAATCTAAACTAATCTGCTTTTTCTTATTTGGTTTAAATGTCAAAAAGACGCCTATACCTAAAGCTACCGCTCCTATCAAATTCACAATATCACTAAAATGTGTTATCATATCAAACCCAATAAAAGCCAAAATAGTCGTTATAACTGCTAAAAACATAATAAAACTAAACATAATTTTTATTCTCCTATATTTTATTATACTTATTAAATTCTAATAAACCCTTTTAAAATCCTGCACTACAAAAATAATTATACAAAATTTATACTGATTATGCTTGTATATCATATTAAAATTGTATTAAAATAAAATTAAAATTTTCCCTTGATTTCTATTTTCTGAAACAAAACTATACTTAGGAGGCTTTTATTATGACAAATATAAATACTGTATTACTAGAAATGATTAATTATTATCAGGGCGACCCTAAACGCATTCAACATTTTCTTAAAGTACATAGCTTTGCAAAATTCATAGCTGAACAAGAAAACTTACCTTCAGATAAATTGTATATTTTAGAAATCGCTGGTTTAATGCATGATATCGGCATAAAAATTGCTGAACAAAAATACAATAGTAGCAATGGAAAATATCAAGAATTAGAAGGCCCTGCACCTGCTAAAGAAATACTTGAAAAACTTCAAGTAGATACTGCTGTAATAGATAGAGTATGTTTCTTGATTGCCCATCATCATACTTACAATAATATTGACGATTTAGATTACCAAATCCTAATAGAAGCAGATTTCTTAGTAAATCTTTATGAAGATAATTGTTCAAAACAAACTATAGAAAATGCATTAAATAGAATTTTTAAAACTAAAACAGGCATTAATTTATGTAAAACTATTTTCGATGTCTAATTTTCTTTGAATAGTATCCTAGTAAACATTCTATATAATGAAATCTTTCAATAAATATTACTAAGATAAAAATATAAAATACTCTACAACATCAATTTATAAAACAACAAAACCGTTGGTAAGAATACCAACGGTTTTATTCATAATGCGTCCACATACGAATTATACGTATAATTTTTTCATCTTCTAATACTTCATATACTAATCTATGCTGAATATTAATTCTTCTAGAATAATATCCCATTAGATCTCCTAACAGTTTTTCATATGGTGGTGGATTTTGAAAAGGATCTTCCTTTATTAAATCAATTAATAATTTAGCTTTTTTATCTAATCCACTTGCTTTTAGCTTTGGAATGTCTTTTAATGCTTTTTTATAATATTCTATCTTATACAATTACCATTCAACCTCATCTTCTGAAACAAAATCTTCATTAGATGCAGCTTTAGCTTTTAATAAATCTTCTCTCACATTAGGTATAGAAGATAAATACATTGTTTCCATAAGATTTTTATAATCATCAGCACTAATTAATACCACATCGCCATCTTTAGTATTAATTGTTGCTACTTGATTATATTTAGCAACTTGTTCTAAAGTATTATAAAGATTCTTTCTAAAATTTGAAGCATTAGCTGTAATCATTATAATCACCTCAAATATAGTATATCGTACTTATTAACGTACGTCAAAATATATTTAAAGCGATTATAATATATAGCATATTGAACCATATTTTCAAAAATTAGAGCTAAAATATACATCTGAACTATATGGTTTAAGTAATAATTTTATTGATAAATATATAAATACTAACAATTAAAAAGAGAAAATATATTCCTTGTAATTTGGGCACAACTCTATGTAATTTAAAGTCAAAATAAAGCTTTTTTAGTCATTTATGGGCACAATTATAAAAATAAAAACTCATGGGTTACCCATGAGTTTTTATCTCTAATTTTACTCTTTATTAGCTATACCTAATTTGCCAAAAACATAGAAAGAAAGGCTTAAAATCATGCCACAGACAACAGCAAGGCCCATACCTTTTAATTGTACAGGACCGATATTTACAGCAGCTCCACTAAGACCACTTATCATAGTTACGGCAGTAAGTATCATATTTCGCGTACTAGTATAATCAACTTTTTTCTCTATAAGCATACGGATACCAGAACAAGCGATAACACCAAATAACAATACAGAAATACCACCCATTACTGGTACTGGAATAGCATGAATAATCGCAGCAATTTTACCAATAAAAGAGAAAAGAATAGCAAAAACAGCAGCTCCACCGATTACCCATACACTATAAACACGAGTAATAGCCATAACGCCCATATTTTCGCCATAAGTAGTATTAGGAGTTGAACCTACAAAACCAGATAAAACATTAGAAATACCATCAGCAAATAAAGAACGATTAAGTCCTGGATTTTTAATTAAATCTCTATCTACAATACTACTTGTAACAACAACATGTCCAATATGTTCAGCAAAAACTACAAACAATGCAGGCATGATAATCATGATAGCGTGAATATTAAAAGTTGGTTCATAGAAAGTTGGTACTTGTACCCAACTAGCAGCTTCTACACCAGACCAATCTACAATACCTAAACAAAAGGCCATAATATATCCTGCAATTACACCAATTAATACAGGAATTACACTTAAAAATCCTCTACCAATTACAGAAGCCAAAATTGCCACAGCTAATGTAAATACAGAAGTAATCATTGCAAGCTCATTTGGAATACCTTGAGATTGCATTGTATCACTGATAAAACCAGACATATCCAAAGCAAGTGGTGCAAGTTCAAGACCAATTACTGCTACTACCGCTCCCATTGCAGCTGGTGGCAAAATAATATCAATCCAAGCTGTACCTAATTTACCCACAACAAAAGATAAAATAATAAAAGATAAACCAAATGCTATAAATCCACCTTGAGCATCACCATAACTAAGTCCACTAGTAGCAAGTACTGCTAAAACTGGAGAAATAAATGCAAAACTAGAACCTAAATAAGCAGGTAATTTCCCTTTACAAATGATTAAATACAAAATTGTACCTATACCATTCATAAATAAAGCTGTTGCTGGATTTACATGAAGTAAAAAAGGAACTAACACTGTAGAGCCAAACATAGCAAACAAATGTTGTAAACTAAGTGGAATTCCTTGCAACAAAGGCACTTTTTCTTCTACGTCATAAAACTTTTTCATTTTGTCCTCGCTTTCATAAATAAATAAATCTTTAGTTATTTTATCATAAGAAATCATATCTATCTATTTAAAAATAAAAATATTTATTAAAAACCAAAAGATTATTGCATATTTACCGCTTTTAATTTATATTTATATAGGCAAAGAATAAAAACATTATTTTTTCCTATATATTTTATTATGAATAGGAGATTTTTTATGACTAAAGAAGAATTTATGCTTATTGCAACTCAAGAAGCTGATAGTAATTTAACAACTAATGAAGGTGGCCCTTTCGGTGCAGTTATTGTAAAAGATGGCAAAATCGTAGGTCGCGGTCATAATCGTGTACTTATAAAACATGATCCAACTTGTCATGCTGAAGTTGAAGCTATTCGTGATGCTTGTCAAAATTTAGGTACTCATGATTTAACAGGTTGTGAACTCTATACATCTTGCTATCCATGTCCAATGTGCCTTTCTATACAACTATATAAAAGACTAATATAAAATAAAAATAATTAAGAAAGAGTTATGAACGTATTGGTCTTATCCCTCCTGCATCACGTAAACCAAATGGTATTCGTGATTTCGACCAAGAATCATGCAATTGGATTGAATTTGTTCGTTGCCTTCGAGATGCCGGTGTTCAGATTGAAGCATTGATTGACTATATAAAATTATTTTATCAAGAAGGTACAGCAGAAGCTCGCATTGAATAAAAAAAGGGAGTAGTTAATCTACTCTCTTTTTTATACAAATAATAAAATCTCAATATTTTCCACAACAATTTTTATTTCGTCCTACTACCATAAAAACATGATTTATTCCTTTTTTATTCTATATCCCATGAATTACTAAACTCTTCATTTCCAAATAAAGATGCTAGTCCGCTCATCTGTTTTAAACGAATAACTTCATCAGCATCCATTCCTAGATGCTTCATTATCCATTTATCAGTTTTCCCCATATCTTTTAATTCTTTTACGATATTACTCATTAAATCAACATCATGCGAACCTCTAGCTCTATTATGGCGAATTGTACTTGCCATACGTTCGCCAATAGGTTTATTAACTACAGATACTGGAAGCATTCCTTTTTCACGTTCATAAATATCTTTATACTTCAGCATTATAGAATAGCGGTGAAATCCATCAACTATCTCATACATATCTTCATCTGCATTATAATAGCAAACGATAGGCATGGTATAACCATCTTCTTTTATGCTATCATATAATAATTTCATTTCTGGTGGTGCTACATGATTTGGATTATATTCGTTTGCACGAATTTTTTCTACTGGTACAGCTATTATATTATAAACAGGGCTTTTAAATTCTGCCATGATATCACTCCTATAAATTTTTATATTTTTCCATTATCTTCTGTTGTCTTAGTGTTAAATCTTTGGTTATAGAAAAGGATAAACCTTTGCATATTATGTCATTTTTTATAATACACATTGCCATTCTTTTCCATGTCAATATATCTTGTTTGCGATCAAGTGGATGTTCATCCACGATACGTTTAAATTTTATTACTTCTTTATCGCCTTTCCCTCGCTTGGAAAAACTATGTGTATTAATAATATCTTCTGGTACAGTTTCTTCTAATTCTTTTATAAAATCATCTTGCATTGGACAGCCTGTTCTTTGCCAATACTTAATAAATTTTATAAATTTTGTTTTATACATCTTTGCCGTATCTGGTGGCAATGTTGACAATAAAAACTTTGTAAAACTTTTCCATGTATGATTTTTTGGCAATGTATATCTAGCAGACATTATTTTATTACCGCTATAGATATTACCAAAGTTAGCTCCAGATACACGATTGACTACACGAACCCACAAATCTGGAGCAATAACCTTGAATAAATTCAAACCTGCTTTTGCTTCATTCCCAAAAGGTTCATCAACTCTCATCTTGTCGATCGGAACACCTGCTTTATAAAACAGGTCATAAAGTTTGTTATATGGCTTATTGTATTTGCCATAGTAAATCCAATCATCTTTTGTAGTCCAATCATATATTGGGTAAAAATTATAACAATTATAATCTATTTTTTTGCTATAGCTTTTATCTTTATAATGATTTTCCTGCTTTCTTTGACTCCCACCGATTGCCCTAAAACGATTAAGGCTTTCATCTGTACGGATACCTACAAGTTGAGCAGTTTTTGCACCTGCCCCATACCATTGAGTAAAGTATTTTATAAATTCTTCAAATGGCATATTTTCTTTATAAAAATCAAACGGATTATTTTTTAAATTTATAACCCATTTATTTTTAGGCATAGGGCGAACCCATATAGGTTCTTTTTCTGGTTCCCACCATATCCATGTAGGATCTAAATAAGATAAACTATTTGGGCTTTCCATTGGTAGACAAACCCAGTACGGTTCAAGTACATCTTCATTTTCTGTCAGCATCTTTTCAATATACTCTATAGTTATTGGATAAAATGCTTCTAAATCAATGAAGAGAACGCCTATTTTCCTACCTCTTTCTCTTGCTATATCGATAGCCATGTTAAGAACAACACCGCTATCTTTACCGCCAGAAAAAGATATACAAACCTTATCAAATTCATCAAATATGAAGTTTAATCTTTCAACTGTAGCTTCATATACATTTTTGTTTTTGTATATTTTCATTGTATTTCTCCTCATCTATATTTTTCCAAATAGCAATCTGCTTTTTGAATGAATCTAGTAGATTGCTTTTATTTTGCAAACAATTTGCTATAAAAATATCTATGGTATATTTACAGCATATATCATAAATATGAACTGTTTTTTCTTGCCCAATGCGGTGAATTCTATCTTCTGCCTGCAATCGAGTTGCAAGGTCAAAATCATTCGAGTAAAAGATAATGTTATGGCAAAATTGAAGATTTAACCCATAAGCACCACACTGTTTGTTGGCCAACATAAATTGAACATTATTTTTAAACTTTTCACGGTTATCTTGTCTTTTCTTTTGACTTATTTTCCCCGTGAACTCGATATAACTTTTATTTTCACTTTGCAATAATAAAGCTATATCGTTTATTTCATCCTGGTATTTGGCAAAGATAATACATTTATCACTGCCAATTTCTTCAATGACTCTTTTTAAACATTGTATACGTGGATTGTTTTCCCATGTATACATCTTTTCTGTACGCATCCTTTTTTCTGGTGCCGATAATACCCGCTTACCAGAAGTAATGTGTTGCAATGCAGAAAATAATTTAAATATCGTTTCCGACCGCCAATCTACTACATTAAAAAGGAATAACTCCTTTGTTAATGCATATTCCTCTTCTTGTAAATCATCCAAATAAAAATATCTCATATGATATTCCTTTGGTTTCAGTTCCTTTAGTACCTCATCTTTTTTTATTTGGTACATATATGGAGCTATCTTTTCTGTTAGATAGTCCACATTTAGAACTCTTATAATTTGGTCGGTCGTTATCTCTCTACCACTTGGAAGCCTTACTTTTTTATATTCCAAGTGGTTAGCAGCAAAGCTATAAAAAGATTTATATCCCAATATCCGCCAATCTAGTATATACCATTGGGCGAATAAATCTGCTTCATTTTTAGATATTGGCGTACCATTCAATATCATCTTATATTTGCAAAATGATGATATTGTTATGATACGTTCAGTCCTGATTGCTAGCTTATTTTTTACAAGGTTGCTTTCATCAACAATCAAATAAACCTTGTAAATTTTTACTAACTCTAACAGCTGTAAATATAATCTATCAGAACTAGACAGGCTTTCAATGCCACGGATTATTATATTGTTTTTTGTCGGTAAATCACCTGTATGTTTTATAATATCCTCCTTTAAATTATTTTTAACTGAACAAGGGCAAAGCCAAAGTACAACTTCAATTTTCCCTTTGCTCATCTTATTTTTTATAATCTCTAAAGCTGTTCTCGTTTTACCAGTGCCTTGTTCCATATACAAAGCACCAACTTTTAACTTAGAAATCTTATCTACAGCTGTAGCTTGGTATTCATATAACTTTGTTTTTAAAATCATATAATCACTACTTTTAGATTATCTATTACTTCAGCTATATCGGCTAAAGTATTTTTTTCTTTAAACTTATTAATATTTATGATTTCTAAACGTTCCTTAAGGTCATCTATCTCGTAAATAATAATAGGTGCATCTGGATTATTCTTATAATATTCTATTTGAAATATTATGGAAGCCTTTGCTAAAACAAAAGCTTCTTTTCTATTAAATGAAATATCTTTATCGGATACTTCATCTAACAACATAAACCCACTACGGAATTTATTTTGCTGTTTAATCATATCTTTTAATTTTGATATGATTAATGGTTCAAGAACAGTGGGACGTGGTGAACGTCCCATTTCCCAAAACTCCCATGTAGATACTCCAACTCCTATTTTTTTAGCCATTTCTACCTGTGATAATCCTAATTCTAATCTTAATTTTTTTATTTCGTCTTTGAACAATTTAATCATCCTTTAAATCTTCCAAAACTTCCCTAGATGAATTTAAAATATCTTCTAGTTCTGTGTTTTGTTCTATTTTTATATTTGCTTCTTTTATACTTGTTTTTTTATGAGTTTTCTCTTCTTCTTCGGCTTCAGATAACAATTTTTCTGCTAGTGATGTTATCTTAAATTCATTTATTTTGGCAAAATCTCTTATTTCTGCATAATATCTTGCAGGAACATCCATTCCGCCATTCTCCCACTTAGCATGTGGGAGTCTTTTAGCTTTTCTATATAATTCATCACTTCTAAACTCCCATACAATACTTATCATATCTTTATCTTTAATTATCCAACGGAAACATTCTTTTTCATAGTCTCCGTTTATGGCTTTTTTGCGAATATCTTCATCCCAAATTATGATTGGGACACCAGCCAGTAAAAGTTTATTGCCGACTTCTGCCATTCGATCGGCAACATCTCTTTTATATGGCACTGTTCCACGATACCATACTTTACCAGACCAATCATAATGTAGACTTTTTACAGTGTTGATTACGATTTGGTCTTTTTCAGATTTTACTTTCACTTCATTATTTTCTTCATCAAAAACAATTTCCGCAACGACTTTAGTTTTTTGGTCGTTTGGATATATTGTTGATTCAGATTTTGCTCCATCAATAACACTCTTTTCTTTTGGTTCTTCAAAATAAAGAGTACTTTCGATTAGTCTTTGGAATTGAAAATAATCTTTTTCTCTATTTTCAATCCAAAAACTAGCTTTATTTTTAGATAAGATAAAGCGTTCTGCTTTCTTTATAACTTCTTCATCCATTTCGATGAAGTACATTCCTTTCTTTGAATTGAAAGCATAATACATAATTAGATTTCTTGTTACCTTAGCCCTAATTTTATTTGCCCATTCTACTTGTTTTGGACTTCCAGATAATGGAGCAATTTTATCTAAATTATCGCTAAAATTTTCAGCTATATTCATTATTTCATCAGAAAACATTTCAACTTTCATTTTTATTTATCTCCTTTACTTTTCCCGCAAGCAAAGGTATACTTAAAGTATCTCGCTTGCGGGATATTGACAATCACTTAAAAGCCTAGGTAGTGCCAATGCCTAGGCTTTTTTTATTAATAATCTATTTTTATTTCTAAATAACTTTTTTCAGATGTATATTCGTTTCCGTTTTCATTATCATATTTAGGATTTTTTATACAAATATGATAATTATTAGAGTCTATATTTAATTTTCTTATATATGCTTCATTTTTTAATATTATAAATTCTTTTGAGAATATATCATCTCTATGATTAAAAGATGATATAAATCCAAAATTTTTAGTTACTTTGCAATAAATTCTATTGCTATCATTTAGAGAGATGTATTTCAATATGGCTTTATCGTACATCAATGTTTCTACTAGGTATTTTTTAGCAATATTGAAAGCATCTTGTTTGTTGTTAGTAGCATAAATATTTTTAATATCATCAACGATTTTATCCATAGCAATTTTTTCAAAATAGAAATCTGAATAAAAGTCGTGTGATATTTCTTCTGTCCAATGATTTTTCCAATAATCATAATCGTATTCTGGTTCTTCTTCTGCTAATTTTAGTATATTACTAGGAACTTTTGATATTTCCCAGTTACCTCTTATTTCTCCATCTGAACAACTTGTAATTTTATATACAAGCATTTCTTCTGTGTATATCTCCATAACCATTGGAATATATTTGTTTCCATTTTCTTCGTATGACTCATTCAAAATAAGCCATAGAAAATTCTTATTCAATATCATATCTATAACTTCAAAAAAACCTTTATTTGAAGTTATTATTTCTTTTTTTAATTTTTCCCATAGCTCTTCTTCTCTAGTATTTGTATTTGGTAATATAGGATTTTCAATATCTAAAATTTTGCCTTTATAGGTAATATATGGCTTCTCATCACCATTTCCTTCATTTTCTTTTATTATTTTTTTAAGGATTTCACTATTTATTTTTTCTACATTATACATTTGTTTAAAATTAGAACCATCTTCATAAAAATTATATACTACTTTCATTTTACAAACTCCTTATGCTCTAGCCATAAAAAACATATCACTTATTTCACTTCCGCTAATATGGTAGATTTCACATAATCTACCTGCTATACGGTCGCATATTAGGCTATCTCTAGTTTCCAATTTAGAATTATAATTTTTTCTTTCTTTTAAACATTCCATAAGCTGATGAAATGTTATTTTGCTATTGAGTTCTTTTCCTAATTCATCATCTGGATAATTAGAGATATACCAATCTTTTACCCTTTTATTAGATTGATTTTCTCTAAAATCAAATAGATACATATTCGCTAAGGTATCTACATAATCAGCAGTTACATATTCAACTTTATTTATTTCAGAACCAGTGTATTTTTTTACTAAACTTTTAATGTTTTTCATATTATTTTTCATTTGAGTTTTATTATCAAAAATAAAAATAATATTCTTATTTACTATGTTATAAATCATTTTGTATTCCTCCTAAAAATAAATTCTTTTTTATTTACTTCAACCTTATGTTTTTATTATACCCTCTTTAAGAGGGTATGTCAATACGTTTATAAAAATAAAAAAGCCCCTATTACCTAGATTTTTTCTAAGCAATAGGGGACTTTCTTAGCAATAAAAGAAAACGTTATTTAATTATACTAGGATATAACTCCTTTTTTTAAAATTTAATCTGCCATCCAATTGTGGCTGTATCCTTATCTAAATACATCCATGTTTTATCTTTGGATGCATATAAACCTAAACCATTGGAACCACCTCCCACACCGATTGTATAAGTTTTATTCTCCTGCTGGTTGCTTTCGTATTTGGTCAATAATTGATTGGCATTCGTTAATGAGCTGGTCAAATCGTTCACTTGCATCTGTAGCTGTTCCGATTGAGCTTTCAAGTTTTGTACTTGTTCCTTTGATATCTGAAGCTGTTCCTTCAATATCTTGTTTTGATTTTTCAGCTTGGTCAAGTTCGTTTCTAATTGCGTCAATTGTGTTTCCGTTACTAGATACGTTTTCTCTGTTGCCGAGCATGAATCCGATGAACAAACACAAAATAATAATGCCACCAATAATAAGAATATTTTTAGTGTTTTTTCGTAAAAATTCCTTAATTTTACATATAAACACATGCATATCAAGCCTCTATTTCTGTAACAATAGCTTCAGGTCTGTTTTGTACAGTAATATCATCAAAATAAATTACCTGTTCGCCCTGCATGAAGCTAAATCTTTTAAACGTATTTTTTAAGCTTTCATTGAAGCAATGGGACTGCGTTACAATCCCTTTAATACGTGTTTTTTCTACTGCGTTAAGTGGATTTCTAGAATATACTAAAATCTTCATGTTTTTTCTCCTGTTCGATTACTTTTATTTGCTGGCCATTTGCATAATAACAGTTAATACACTAACAAAGTCTTTATTTATAACGGTTTATGCTATTAATTTTATTTGCTTTCCATTTACTTTCTAATTATTTTCCAATTATCTACTAATATTGAAATTTTATTTATTAATTAACTTTTGCATGCATGAACTATCATGTAAAAATACTGCAATCTAATTTCATTTATCGATTGAACATAAAAGTCGATAATTTAATAATAAATATTACAGTCTAATTGCATATCACCTATTTGTTCACAGTCTGTATATTGCCAAAGACGGCATATGCGATGGGGATTTTCTATAGCAAAGCTATTTTGATGATAATATTGAGCTACCCAAATAGGTACATAATCAGGCAATGCTTTTAAGTCTATAATATTTGTGAGCCAATTATAAGAACTATATAAACCTACATAGTTATACCCTTTTTCTAACAATGTACTGATAAAATTAGCAATAGGATAAACTACATTTAAGTATCCTTCTAACATATCTTTATCTTCAGCATCATACCAAATACCGAGTTCAGGATTTTTTCCATTAAGATATGTCTTAATCTGTTTATCAACCCAATTAGCTTCTGCTACAGCTTCATGAATAAATGACGCATGGCTATAATAATAAACGCCATAGGGTAATCCATACGCTACAGCGTTATTTACATGTTCTATAAACTTTTCATCAAGTTTATAATGTTCTCCTATTTTTAGAATAACTCCTTCAATTCCAGCGTCTTTTACTGCATGCCAATCGATCCATTCTTGCCAAGCAGAAATATCAATTACTTTCATCATAAAACACCTTCTTTTTTAACTGGTCGAATTCGACCAGTTTTTTATAGGATAACGTTAATCTGTATTTAAAATAGATTAACCGCGTCAAAATTGACACTATGAAAACCCATTGAATTCAATGGATTTTAATTTATAAATTTTTCCACCAATTTTTTATTTTAGCTATACTATTACTAAAATATTTTGACATATATTTTGCTTCATCCTCATTGGTAGGAACAATGCAATAATGTTCTGCCATCCACATTTTAAGAGCATTATTTTTAATATTTTGAAATAAAATAATCATAACAAGTAATAATACAATAATTAACATAATATATACCTCTATTTAAAATTAAATTCATTTTTTATTGAAGTAATAGTTCCTTTTGTATCTGTCATACATATAGGTAACCATAATGCTTCAACACCACAAATTTTATTGACATCAAACCTTCCATATAACCCAACAGCTTCACCATTTAACAGAAAAACACTGTATGTTATATAACCATTTAATTTAATATTTTCTGCAGTCATTATTGAACTCTTAGTTTGTTCAATATATTCCTCATAAATATATTGAACATTTTCGTTATTTTCGTTAAATACAGTAGATTGTTCAATAATATTTTTATTGCGGTCATAAATAGTTATTCCACTGCCTTCACGACCATATATAGGTTTTTTTATAATCTTATCTGCCGAACTAACATTGAGTATGCCTTCAAAACTTAGACCACTAAATGGAACATATTTTTTTATATAATTAGATTCTCGTTTTGAGTAAAAACAATATTTATCATTTAAATAATGCAACATTGCAGGAATTCGTTTATCCTGCATAATTAAGGCTTCTGGTGGATTAACTAAATAAATTTTTCCTTCATTATGAAGTTCAATCATTTTCATTCCTATAGGATATCCATCGTTAGATTTATCTTTTATTAATAATTCAGTTGGATATAATCTATATAGAATATTTATTTTTTGGTCAGTATTTTTTACATACACACCGTCATCAAATACTTCTAACTCAGATAACGGAATTAATATTGCATATACATTTTGTGGCTTATGTTCCATAAAATTATCATACAGATATTTTGTGTTATACCAGTCTTCTTTATAATTTGGGTCAGATGCAAATGCTATTACATCATCATTGGAACAAAGATTAATAAAAATTTCTGCTAATTGTTTATTAATTTCTTTTTCTTTTAATGATATTTCTTTCGACTTAAATCTAAAATTCCCATAAAAAGTTTCTGGTATAGCACATGGTGTATCTGAATTAATTTCTATTAATCGAAAATCACCATTCATATCTTTTACAAAATCCATTCTAGATAAATTGCTAATACAATCAAATTTAGAGCCAATAAAAGACAAGTTTCCAAACAAATCATTTACATGACGTACTGATTTAACAGTTTTATGCATAGCCCAAAATAAAACATTTGATATATCAAATAAATTTTCTTTTTCTTCTTTTGTAATATTTAATGGGGTTAAACTAGGATAACTATATCTCCAATCATCTTCTTTAATATAAGGTATTTTGTTTCTATCAATATTATCTATCCAACAACTAACTTGCACTACTTCTTCCTCCTGCACTTCCTATGCCTGTTTTTCCTGTAGATATACTTGATTTAGTACCTATATTAGATACATTTTTATTTGGTGTTGTAATATTTTTAGCACTTTTGTTACTAATAGAAGATGAAGCCTTATCTTCTATTGGCTTACTATCTTTATTTGTACTACCATTTAAATTACTATCTCTACTGTAACTTCTACTATTATAGCTACCATTGTCTTCATTGTAGTTTCTATTATTATAGGTCCCACTATTCAACCAAGTTCCAACAATAGTACCTGCTAAGAAATCACTAAAACTACCACTATCATGATTTACAATAGTAATATCTTCTTTATCACTATCACGATATTGCTCTTGTGGCGGGTCTGCTCCACACCCTGTTAATAAAGATGAACTAATAACTAATGCACTAGAAAAAGCAATTACTTTTTTTAAAGTTTTGTTTTTAGACAACGTCAACTTACCTCACTTCTTTTTATTTTAAGTATAAATTTAGGAAATAACCTCTGCATATTAAAAATCTATCTTTTATTATAAAAATAGCCATTTTTGTAAAATCAATAAAACGGTAATTACAAAAATGGCTTATTTTGACATATTTAATTTTTCTAATCTCTCTAAAGCTATATCATGATATACTTTAGTTTTTTCGAACCCCACAAAATTTCTATTATGCATTTTAGCTGCTACAGCAGTTGTACCACTTCCCATAAATGGGTCCAAAATTATAGCACCTTCAGGAACAATTTTTATTAAATCCTCCATTAATGGAGTTGGTTTTCCAGTGAGATGAAATTTATCGGTTTGTTTTACTGTATATTGATAACAACCATCAAAAGGACCTGCATGTAGATTTCTTTTACATTTTCCCTTAGTTGCCCAAACTACATATTCGCACTGATGACGAAAATATCCTTTATGTGGTGCTCTTGCACATCTTCCTTTATCCCATGCTATAATACCTCTCCAAATTAATTCACCAATTTGAACGGCATCTGTAGTAGATGGAAGCTGTCTCCAATCTGTAAACATTAAAAAATAACCTCCATCTTTTAAAACTCTATGACATTCACTAATCCATAAATTACACCAATGGAGCCAAGAACGTGTATCTTTATTATCTCCTACAAAATCTGGTCTATGCACTACAGTATTTGAACCTTGTTCATATTTTTTACTTGGCGGTAAAGCTTTTTCAGAAGCCGTTCTTCCACCACTACAATATGGAGGATCTGTAATAACTGCATCTATCGAATTATCTGGTAATTGTCTAAGATACTCTAAACTATCCCCTAATAAAATTTTGTTTAAAAAATCATTTAAATTGTTTGTCATTTTCTTATCTCCTTGTTCTATAAATTATTATGAATTATTTTAAAGTAAGTTAATTTATTTTTCTTTATTGGATCTGATAGTTGTTTTTTGTTTAGCATATTGAGCTAAATTATTTTTTAATTTAGTTGGAACGGGAATACCACAATTTGTAGCATTTTCTAATATGCTTATGCTCTCATTAGCGATGTAAAACATTATGGCGATATCTCGCGTGATAGTTCCTTGATTGAAAACAATATCTGCTGTATGTGCCACCATAATAATAATTACAATGACAGCTTTTTTTGCTAATCCTCGCCAACCTCTTCTGCTATCAAGTTTTTTGTTTGGATTTATCCAAGCTGATAAAAGACCTGTTATATAATCTAATACCATTAGTAGCAAAATAGCTTCCCACAAATTAGACCAACTACCAAACAAATGACTACATATCGTACCCACAGTAGCAAAACACGCTCCCCATTCAATTTCCATTCGAACAGGTATAATAGTTCTAATAAATGCCACAATATCTGTTAAAAATTCCTGCATCTAATCACCTACCTTAAAAACTAATATTATATATAAACGGACCTACTAAAGTAGCTCCAATATCACCTCTGTCAAAATTATCATCTATATATTTTTCCTTTACATATGCTAATGCAAGTACAGTAGCAAAAGATTCTAATTTACTAAAGCCTGCATTACGTTCTAATTGATCTGTAAGTATATATCCAACACCAGCATGAGCAAACTTATCCACGCCAATATTATCTTGAATATTATGAACTGGATTAGCACTTGCTGTTGCTGTAGATAAAAAAAAGGCACAACACAACAATGCTAATAATAATTTATGCATTATCTACACCTTCTTTATTTTTTAAGTTAGAAATTATTTTTTCTTGTATACATTTAGGACATTTAGGATTAGTACATTTACCATTATCATCTAATTTTTTTGCACACAAACTACAGCGTTTTACCATTCTTCAACTACCTCTTTCATTTCATTATTGGTATTAGACATAAGTTCTTGATATTCTTGTTTTAACTCTTCTTGTAATTCAATATCATTATTAAGCAAAGCTATTATCATTGCATCTTTCAATTCTTTTGTTTGTAATTCTACAGAATTAGATATTGTATTTACTTCAGCAATTTGTTTTTCTTGCTGTGTTGGTTCTGGCATAACATATATTTTAGGTTTTCCTGTTTCCATATCTCTTACATAAATATTTTTACCATCACCATTTACATACAAATCATAATCAGAAGCAGAAATTATATCTACAACAAAGAGTTCTTCCTCTGTCATTTTTTTTACTTTCTGTTTAAGTTCTGTTATATATTCTTTGTTATTTTTTTCTATGTCTTTTGTATTTGCAAACGTCCTAACAGACGGTGTTCCATCTATTAAAAACCCCATACAATAATATTTTACATTTGTAGCCATACGTATTCTCTCCTTTTAAAATATATTTGTTAATTTATAAAATTTTTATCAATGAGGTGATATAATGCGTAAACCAAATGGATATGGTAGCATTAAAAAATTAAGTGGAAATAGGCGGAGACCTTACGTTTTTCTTGTCTTTATAGAAGGAAAGCAAAAACCTATTTCCTATTTTTGTACACAGGTAGAAGCAGAAATTTATGCAGCAGATTACAATAAAAAACATAATAACAAAATCCTCCATGGTCATCAGATTACGTTTTCGGAACTTTATTACAGGTGGTTACCATTCCATATAGATAAATATCAGCCAGCAAAAACAACTGTTAATAGCTATAAAGTAGCATTTCAACATTGCATACCACTACATGAAATGACTTTAAAGAACATTAAATATTATCATTTACAACAAATAATAGATGATACTAAAAGAAAAGGACTTTCCTACAGTTCATGTAAGAAAATCCGTTCTTTAATTTCATTGATGTTTAAATATGGAATTATGATGGAGTATTGCAATAAGAACTATGCCAATCTATTAAATTTAGGTAAAAATAAAGCAATCCGTCCACACAAACCTTTTACAAGACAAAAAATAAATAAATTATGGTCTAATATCGATGTTAAAGGCGTCGATACTGTATTAATTCTAATTTATACGGGAATGAGAGTCGGAGAGCTTTTAAACCTTACCAAAGACAATATTTATATGCGACAAAAATACATTAAAATTACAAAATCTAAAACAAAGTCTGGATTAAGGGCTATACCTATTCATGATAAAATATTCCCATTGATTTATAACAGAATGAATATGCTTGGTAAATATCTAATTTGTGATAGTAATGGAAATCCTTATAATTACAGTAAATATAGGACTTTATGGAATAAAATAATGCAACAAATAAATGCCAAACACAGCACTCATGACTGTAGACATACTTGTGCAACTCTATTAGATAATGCAGAAGCAAATGAAAATGCCAAACGTCGTATTTTAGGTCATGCGACAGGTGATGTAACGGATACAGTATATACTCATAAAAATCTTAAACAATTACGAAAAGCTATAAATAAGATAAAATGATTTGTTACTAATAAGATACTTTTATTTTTTATAACATCAGTAAAAATAAGGATTTATATGGATTTATAAATGTTACTAATGTTACTTCTAAAAATCATTAAAACAATATATTTTTGAACTTAAAAAACCATTGCAAAAGCTATCCAGCCTTTAATTGCAACGGTTTATTCTATATATACAATTTATAAAAATATTAATGGTAATCGCTGTCTAAATGATTTGCTGTAAACACAGATAAATCTTGCGTATTATCATATAGTTTATTTAACAATAACTTTAAATTTTCTTGAGATATATAGATATGACCATTCTTCCTGCTATTTATGGTATCTATTATTTCTGTAGACTCTGTACTCCAGATATAAGATAATTCTTCGATATCTTCTTTCGTTATATGAGTATTTATCATGTCTGAGCTGCCCCATTGATATTGATTAGATATATCCCCTTCTTCTAAAGTTGTAGGCAGTATCCACATTGTATACTCAGATATTTTACTTTTAAACTCAATTTCTTTTTTTGTTTTAGGTTCTATAACTATTTTCGTGTTAAATAGTTTTTTATTTTAGTATATATCTTTTTAAACATATGCATCAACCTTTCATTAGACAGTGGGGATATGATGATGTTAATAAAAAAATTACATTACCAATATCATTTAAATCTGTATCAATTATCTTAGCTAATTCATGTGTAGATGCAGTAGCAGCAATAAATGTAAATGAAAAAACATTATCTAGTTTTGTGGCTCATATAAGCAATTATAATAAACAAATGTATTGGTTTGCCATTGGTAAATAATTATTTACCAATGGCTATATAATATAAATCAACGAAATTAACGGTATTAGATACATCATAAATAAAACCATCTGTTTGTATATATTTAAATGTTCCATCGTAACCGTTAAAACTGGATACTCCTATACCACCTAATGTTTTAAATTGTATAGGAAATAATCTTTTTTCATTGTTATCAGCATTATGTTCAACTCCCCACTGTATAATTACGTCCCCCAAAAAATGTCCTAAGCAAATATATCCATTCTGGGCAATATTATATCTAATACCCTGACTTTCGAGCCATGTTTCTATTTGTTCCTGCGCCCATTCTTTTACTTTGCTTTTTATGTTGTCTGTTGTAGTTTCTGTTATTCCTAACAGCTCTTTTATTACTTCTTTAGTGTACGTTTTAACTTGATTTTTTATAGTATCCTTCGTTACTGTTACTACACCAAATACTTCAGATATTTTTTCTCCAGCATATTCTTTTATCTTATCTTTTATTTTTGTAGCATTAACTGTTGTTATATTGAAAAGTGTTTTAAATAAATTAGCATGTGTTGTGTTATCTTCATTGTGATTTTCAATATAATGGTTCAACACTGAAACTGTAACAAGACCTGCTGAATCAATCGTTGCATTTATCATTTCTGCATTACTTATCGCTACATTTATGCTGTAACTTGCATTAACAACATATTTGCTTGTTTTTGCCGGCACAAAATCCGGATTGTTATCTGTAGCGTACATATATAAGATTTCACCATCATCCGGGTCATTGGCAATTACGCCCATTTCTTTAGCGTAAAAACCTATATTTACGTTTTGGTTTGTTATAATACCTGTAATAGTACATATACCACCGTCTTTTGGCGTTTTATCGGATATTCCTACATCTATTTCATGCTTTTTTAAAGCTGTAAATTCTTGTACGTTTTCACCTTCTCCCGGTGTTCCGCTGCCTAATTCTACTCGCAAAAGTTCCAGTTCACACTCGCCAGCTTCAACTTTTGCTTGTAAATTCAAACCTTTTTGCGTAAGTATCATGCCGTTCCATTCACTCATGTTTCATCCTCCGTTTTTATTTCATATTCTTTTAAACTTGTTGCCTTGGCTAGAGCTGTGTTGTTTACATTAACGTCTACTTTATTCAAAGAATTTAAATCTATGTCATTTACTTTATATAGATTAAACGACCGTGCATAATTTATTTTTACATCAAAATCCAATGGATTTATAAAGTTGTCTATGGATATATTGGTTTCTCGAAGCTGTCCTGTGTTGGCCAGCATATATTTTTTATTATCGATATTTACTTCGGTGATTATTCCGGCCATATCAATATCCATATATTTAATATTGGATATTTTGCCTAATCTGTACTGTTTCGGATTAACAACAGTATCATCTATTGTTTTTGGTTCTAAATAGTAAGAGCGCAGAGTTCCAACTTTTGACCCAATATATCGACGGCTATCCAGTGATATATTTACTGAATACGTATACCCTAAATGTGCAGGTTTATATGTTTCAATAGCGTCAGATAAACTATCTAGATCCAGTTTCTGATTGCCGTTTAAAACTACTTCAAACCAGTATTCAGGATTATGCTGGATTATATAGCCGGATTTATCTTCACAAAACATATTTATGAGATTATTCATAAATGCTTCAGATACGGTATTTAATCCTTGCAATTTCAACAGTATCTGTATACGTCTGTCTTCTATGCCGGCATTTTCTTTTACGGATATCCCAAGAACTCTTTCCCATTCAGAAAGGCCCCAAGTTGCCGTTTCAACAAAAAGCTGATTTTTTACATCCAATACAGCAAGTCTCAACTTTTCATGTTCATCATCGCTGATTAACTCTGTGTTTTTAAAGTCATCATCAATCGGCAGAAATTTCGGCAGATGTTTTAATGTTTTTACAGGTGTACGTCTAAGTAGATATAACATTAAAATCCACCTCATTTTCTAAAATCGGCAGCTGTTCTTCTGTTAGCGGTATGTTTTTTGCCTCACCGTTTAAAGTCAGACTGTCGTAATCAATAACGCCGCTACACTCTAAAAGCGTTTTACCGATATGCGCAATAGATACATATCCGCGATTAAAGCCTATTTCTTTAAAATACGTATCAACCTTTTCTTTGAATTCATCTTCATTTACGCTGCCATAAATATTGGCTGCTACTTTTACATTCACGGCAGTTGCTGATACTACGGTTAAATCTGCGCCGATCGGTTTTTCTTCTTCAAGGTAGGCACGGACTTTATTTAGCAGTGTTTCATCAGCAACGTTCAGATTTGCGTCAATTATAGCCACCTTGACTGTACCGTTGCCATTCCAAAGAGGAATACATCTTGCACCACCTACGCCTTCAATTTCACGTGCCCAAAGTTCATAATTATTTTTATTGCCGCTTGTCGCTGGATTTCTGACTTTAAACAAATACCTGTCGAGTAATTCAGCATCCGTTTCTTCGTCATAACCGCCCATTGTCGGTTCGGAATTTATCACACTGTTTATACCGGGAATAGACATGGAAATAACATTTATAGTTTCAGCATCTACATTGCCGATAACTCCGGCAGTTACAGCTTCAATATTTATTTGCCCGTTTTCTTTTATTTCCGTGTTTTCGATAGCTACAAACTGGATGCCGCTTTCCGTTGCAAAAGTAGCACCTGCGTAAATCGTGCCGGTGCCCTTTACGGTCAAAACGCCTATTGCCTTAGTAGCTTCTTTACGGATAACACCGTACTGTTTTGCCAGCATGGTCAGATATTCGCCGTATGATGTATCTGCAAAGGCGACTTTGTTCAATTCCTCAAGCTCAACTTCAACCTTGGCAAACTCGATCGAGTTGCTGGCAAGTGCATCGTACTGGAACGTTCCTTCAAACAGTCCTGTTTTTGCTTTGGAACTGTTTATCATTTCCTGCAATATATCTTTTTGTTCTCTTGCCTTATACATTAATCACCAGCTCCCCGTAAACCGTAGTTAAATCAATTTCACAGTTTAATTCTGTTTTTTCCCGATTTATCATTATGGAATTTATGGATTTTATATACGGATTTACCATTAAACATTCAATTATGGCCCTTTTAAATTCAGAAATTCGTTCACCTACTGTCATGACTTTGCCAATGAATTTTTTAAGCTCAATTCCGTACTGCCAGCTATACGCCGTATATCTGAAACGCTCTGTTTTAAGTGCTTTGTAAATCCATACTTTTACAGCCTCATTACCTTCAACCAATACATGATTTCCAGCATTATCATAGATGAACTTGTCTGTGTCGAAATTCCATGCGTATTCTCGATACAGTGGCAGTTCTTCTTCTGTAACAGCAGTGTTTGTTCCGGTAAATGGAAATTCATCACTCAAGTTTTACCACCTCTTCATTTATAATATAGAGCTGACCTTCTGCGCCTTCACATGGAAGGATACTAACCCAATCCCCGACTTTCAGAGTATCGGTATAAATAAAACTTTCAGTGTAATCATTATCGATATCGTGATTGTGGCTTTCATATGCACTGTCGCCGCTACCGCCTGATTTATTCTGTGTTGCGGAAACTAAATGTCCTCGTGCCGTTCGTTCATAGCCTACAAGAAGGCGTTTTGAAATATACGCATTTTCCTTTGTAAGCTCTATGTTATTTGCTTTTATAATAAAATTCGGCGGTGGCTGAACTACAATTCCGATAAAAGCACTGCGTGGAACGTGAGACTGCGCAACGCCGTGCATAATATTTACAATTTCCTCAACACTTGCTTCTGCACTGGGGATTTGTTTCATTTATATCACCTACCTTTTATAAAAATAACACGTATTAATATTTACATACGTGTTAATATGTGTTATAATTTTATTTGTTAGGAGGAATTAGATGAAAACATCTGAATTACTTAAAATCCTAAAAAAGCATGGCGTTAAATTTGTTAGAAACGGTGGTAATCATGATATTTACTACAGTCCAATAACAAATAAAAAATTGAAAATTTGGCGTCATGCCAAAGAAGTTCCAACCGGAACAGCAAATCAAATCTTAAAGGATGCAGGGCTTAAATAAGCCCTCTCCTGAAGTTAATATAGATATTTATCTAAGAGAGAGAGGGATTTATCGTGAAATATATTTATCCTGCTGTATTTACTTTTGATACTTCTGATAAAAACTTTCCTAATGGTGTTTATTTGGTAAACTTTCCAGATTTAGAATGTTGCTATACCTTTGGAAAGAATTTAAATGAAGCGTATATAATGGCTGAAGATGTCTTAAATCTGACACTTTGGGATATGGAGGAAAATAAGGAAAATATACCTGCTCCATCTAATCCGAAAGATATAAAATGTGATGAAAATTCATTTATAACTTTAATAAGTGCAGATACTTTAGCGTATCGAAAATTATATGATAAAAAAGCTGTAAAAAAGACATTGACCATTCCTGCATGGCTTAATAATTTAGCACTGGAAAGGAATGTCAATTTCTCCAATATTTTACAAAACGCTTTAATGAAAGAATTGGGCGTTGAAAATCGCTCCTAACAAAAGAAGGCCGCTATCAAGCGGTCTTTTTTTATTTCTCCTGCGGAGCTTTTTCCTCATTCATCATATTTTCAAATTCAAGCTCGATTTTCATCATGTGATTACCGTTTTGAAATGTATGCACGTCAGATTTAACCCAGAATTTACCGGCGTTTAGACTGTCTCTTATCTCTATAGAATAAGAAGATTTCACTCGATAGTCTCCGATGAGCGTAAGAGAACCGCTTCTGTCAGGTCCTTTTAGCATTGCTTCGACCTCTTTGTTGGTATCTTTGTTCGGGTCAGTTTTATAAACGTCCTGTATCATAGAGTATTTGTTAATCCATTCATCATTACGCTTATACCCAGTCATATTGCCCTGCTGGTCGGTAATCATTATCTGATTTATCATGTTTTCAATGCTTTCCTTATAGGTGCTCTCTGTCATATTGCTACGGCTGTCGGCAACATAATTTTCGATTAACGTACCTTTTAAGATGATATCAAGCTGGTCGTTGTTCATAATCGGGTGATATTTTTCGCCCGTTTTTTTACTGGCCTCGGTATAAGCCATCATGATTATCTGGTAGCCCGTCTTACGGTCCGCGATGAAACTTACCGGAACGCCCGTTTTAATCAGATTGCCAACTTTGACGCCAAGCTCTCTGCATATTGCCGCCGTTATATCCTCAGCTGTGATATTTACGAATTTCTTTGTTGTTTTGGATTTACTCAGAATAAACAGATTATCAAAGGCTGTAATCCGCACGTTGGAATTTTGCCTGTTTTTCTCTACATCAAAAACGTTGCCACGAAATACGATATTATTTTCTTCATCATAGCCGAATACGGTTTCACCATTATTTATGACAAGCACTGGAACATTCGGGTCGCGGTCGTCCTGTACGTAGTCAAATACAAGTTTTCTCGCCACCTGCATACGGCTGCCACTCCATGTTATTTTTTTTACTAAAGTGGATATATCTTTACCTTTATGAAATATCTTCATTTCAGTCTCTTCCTTAAATTAAGTTTCGTTACATTATTTATGGCCAGATTTTTCAAATCATTAGACTGAACAATATTTCGCCAATGGCTGTAGTCGCCGTAAACTTTTTTTGAAGCGTCTAAAATATCATCGGCTTTATCTACCCAGCTTTCAGGATTTTCCGGCTCGTCAGTACGCTGTTTCAATCCTGTTGTTTCGTCAATCTGTTTATCATTATTGGCAGACGGCGTATTAAGTTCCTTATATTCAACAAAAGATAATTTATAATAGATATCCCTTGTGCCGTCCTGTTCACGGTAGGTGAATTCCCGAAGCCCCATCATCAAATTTACGGGGCTGTCGGTTATTATTACCCTTATCGGCTTTTTGTCTTCTTTCCACTTTGTGAGTAGTTCCACGCATTCAATCGGATTTTTAACATCTCCCACGATAAACGGATAATCATGTTTCGGATGCGGGAAAAAGCCGGAAAAACTAAGCCGTTTAAGTTTTGCATTGCCAAATAGCATAGCTTCACCGAAATCAAGGATATCTATTGTTTCATTATTTTGTGCTGTTTTTATTTCGTAACTGCGAGGAGTAACAGGAATAGTGAATTTTTCATTGTCTGAACTTAATATTATTTGCCGTTTGGCAGCAGTTTCATTCCCTAATGCCAAAGATAATAAATTTACTACGCTGTAGGCTTTATTCATAAAACTGTCAAGGCTCATTAATATGCACCTCCAAAGTTTGCATTAACTTGCCGCATAAGAGACATCAGTCTATAAGCGATTTCATCAATATCCTGTTCATTGCGCACGACAAAGGTGTTTCCGGTAATTGTTATATTATTATTTCCTCCGTTTGTGTTTGTTGTAGAATTATCAATAGACATATTGGGCGTATTTTGTTGCGGATATTCTATAGTTGGCATTGAAGGAAAATCCGGCTGAGTTGGAAATTTGTTAAAATCCGTAGATAAATCATTTTGAGTAATATTTTCTATTGCCGGATATATGCGACTGCCACTAGGAAGGTCGACAGTTTCACCGCCACGTTCATTAAATCGTGATAAACCTCTATCAAAATTTGTAATGCTTAAGATATTTTTGCCATTATTTAAACCTAAGCTTTGATTTAAATAAGTATTTTTAAATTCACGTTGTATAATACGTTCCGTTGTCTGTGCTGGATATATGCGACTGCCACTAGGAAGGTCGACAATTTCGCCGCCGCGTTCATTTATCTCGGTAAGACCGCCTGTCCAGTTCATTGTACCTGTAGCATTATGACCGATACCGCCATCAACAAAACTGAGTACGCTTTGAACAGGAGACGGTGCAGAATTTTTAAGTTCAATATATTTTTGTCTAATCGGTCCAAAAACATTTGCTTCAAACCAGTTGACTACACCTGCCCATGCACTTTGTATAGTGGCAATTGCACTGTTTATACCGGTGGCAATTCCTGCACCTGCACTTTGCGCCAAATTTTCCAACGGATTATATATATTGCCGGTGAACCAGCTTACAGCCTCGCTCCACTTACTTTGAATATTTTCCCAGGCACTTGCGGCAGACTGCCAAATGCTGTTCCACATTTCTGTATTTGCCTGTGCCTGTATTTGTGCATTTTGTACCTGCATCTGCCCTGCCGTATTAGTTGTATCGGTAATACCGTTCCAGATTTCCGTTGCAAAGTCTTTAAGCCCTGAAAACGCCTGTTTTTGCCCTTCAACCTGTATTTGATTACTTTCAAGTTGCATTTGTCCGGCAATGTTAACATTGTCAGTGATTTCACCCCAAATACCGGAAACAAAATCTCGAAAACCTGAATACATTTGTTGCTGGCTGTTCATTTGCGCCTGAGCGGATTGCAGTTGAGCCTGTCCGCTTTGTTCTGCAATATTATTAAATGAAGTACTTACTCCGTCATACTGCATTTGCGATATATTCATATTTGTTGCAGCTGACATGTTTTGAGCTTGTCCCCATGAACTGTCATTGATGCGTTTTATAATATTATCATCTGCGGAGAAATCGAAAAGTCTTGAAATACTGTCGGCAAATTGACTGCCTAAAATACTGCCGCCAATACCACCGATAGCACCGCCGATAATTGCACCGGCTCCCGTACCGATACCAGGGAGAACGGAACCGATTGCAGCACCTGTTGCTCCGCCAAGTTTTGCACCTGCCCAGCCGCCTGCAAGACCTCCGCCGGCTCGTGCAACGGCAGCGCCTTTTTCTCCCTCGTCGGCACTGTATATATCATACGCGGCAAAAGGAACGGTAAGGGCAATATTGGCTTTATTTATACCACCGCCATAATTCCAGCCTGTTTTTATTGCATCTTTTGTATTGCTCCAGATAGTAGGTTTTGCAGGCGGAGTTTTTGGTTTATCCGTAGGCGGCGCACTGGGCTCGTTTGGTACTACCGGAGGCGTTTCACCCGGTTGATTTTTGCCGTTTACGTAAACATTTTGGGCATTTAGAATAACATCTTTTACAGTCTGTCCAGGGAGATTTGTCGGCAGATTATTAGGTACTGAACCCGGCAAATCTTTAGGAATACCTTTGGCAATATCAATCAGGTTTTTAACACTTTGTACGGATTTAGCAACGATATTATAAAATTTCTTTGCTCCGGCAATAAGTCCGATAAATAAACCTGCACCGGCGGCAACTGAACCCATGCCGTCCATCTGTATCATCTTTGAAAATGCGTCTCTGAATGGTTTTGTTACAAGGTCGAATGTTCCCCAGAATGTAAAACCGTTTTCAAATAATTTGTTAGCATCTAAAACAAGTTCAGTGATTTCCTTAACAAGACTTCTAAGCCCGCCTGTTGCCGAGCCTTCCATAAGTGTGTCTTGAAAATTCTCCCACGCGCCGCCGAGTTGTTCGATATCACCTTTTAAGTTATCCAACATAGTTTCAGATTGTTCTTTTGCCGTAACTTTTGTCATTTCATTGTACATATCCTTAACAGACTGGCTGGTAAATTCACCAAGTACCTGAGCAGCACGAATACCGTCAGAACCGAAAGCGTCTTTATATAATGAATTGAGTTCTTGTTCACTTAATCCTTTGGTACTTTCATGCAGAATATCGGCGATTTCACCCAAAGAACGGAGCTGTCCTTTTTCATTGTAAAATTGGTTTTTGCCGTCTTTTAATAAACCGAGTTTTTCAAAAGCTGCTACCGCAGGTTTTGTTGCCGGTTCAATCTGCTGAAGCATGGATTTTAAACTCGTACCGGCGTCGGAACCTTTAAGCCCGCGAGATGCCATAAGAGCAAGAGCTGTATTTACTTCATCAAAATCCATGCCGGCTTTTTTAGCTACGATACCCACAGCAGAAAGAGAGTATTTCATCTCATGAACGCTTGTTGCGGAAGCATTGGCTGCGCCGGCTAAAATATTTGCGGCGTGGGTTGCGTCTTTAACACCGAATGTGTTCATTGCCGTACTCATTATTTCAGCTGCTTCCGGCAGTGCTAAATCACCGGCTGTCGCTAAATTTAAAGCCGCTTCACTGGCGTCTCCAAGTACATCTTTTAATTGTATACCGGCTTTTATAAGTTCGGTCATGCCTTGCGCGACTTCCTTATTTCCAAAAGCTGTAGACTGACCGAGTTCTTTGGCGTGCTCTCTTATCTGCGCCATCACATCATCACGGCTCATACCATCTATGCCTTCTTTTGGTGTAAGCGATTTAATTGCGGATAACTGCGCATCAAAATCCATAGATGTTTTAATAGTATCGTAAGCAGTATATCCAATGCCAGCAGCACCTGCCATTTGCATACCAGTACCCATTAACATACCATCAGTAAAATTATTAATCTTATTATTTAAATTAAAACCACCGTTAGGCATATTAGTTTTAACATTTACGTAAGTAGTAATAGCTCTACCTGCTAAACCAGTTAATTCTGATTTAACTTTTGCAATCTTTAAAGAGGCACCATCTTTTATTGATATTATCGATGAATAATCCTTATTTTTAAAATCATTTAATAAGCTTTTGATTTTTAAAGCATTAGAGGTTATTCTATCTTTTATAGACAATGAGACTTGATAATCACCTTTTATACCACTTAAACTTCTTTTCATGGTATCAGTGCTTTTAGTTACTTTTAATGCCTCGCCAGCAATACCAAATAGAGCATATCCTGTCTTTTTTAAACCAGCAGTCATTTTATCTTTAAGAACTAATTCTGCACTAAGTATAAAATTGCTCATATTATGCTCCTTTCAGTCCGAATATACCGGCAAGTGATTTTATAATAAATTCTAATTTTTGCTGTTCTATTTCCTGTTCCTTCATCATAGCTGCATATACAAATAATTGTTCTACGCGAGATAAAGAAAAGAAATAATCGAGTTTGTGTCCTTTGAGGACTAGATATGCACAAGTAGTAGCTCTCCAGTCCTCATTTATTAGTTTTTTAGTTCTTCGTGCAATTTATATTTAACATCTTTATTAAATCCTGCACATTCCATTATCGCTTTACCGATATAAGCAATTTCTCCTATTTTAAATATTTTATTTACAATTTCTGTCGGTTCTGTACATTCAAATTCCTTTTGTAGCTCTTTATCTTTTAAATTTGGTGATACAAAAGACTCATAAATAATATATTGGTCTGAATTACTTTCCATATTCTGAGCTTCTATAATTAAGTCCATTGTTGGTTGTTTTATTGTAACTATACCGAAATCAGGTATCTCTAAATCATAATATTTATTTTTTCTAGCTTGAATTTTTTCTTTGTTTTTTATTAAATCTTGAACACTAATTATTTTATTCATAATAAAATTAACCTCTTTTAAAAATATTTATTTTATATAATTTAAAATAAAGACCGCTAAAAGCGGTCTTTTCTTATGCTGAAATAGTTTCAATAAAGGTAGAATCTTCTGGAGTAAATCCACCTGTATATTCTTTTTCAACAACTTTTCCTTTTTCGAAGGTCATTAAAGTAAGTTCATTGAACCAAACATTTTCAAGAGAAATACGTTCTTTTTGTCCATCTACCGCATCTGGGTCATCAATAAGCCCCACAAAAGTAGCTCTAGGGTCAAGACCTTGCTTCCATGCTTCTAAATATTTGTTGATATTTCTATTTATAACATTTTTAAGTGTAAAACTTATATCTCCTTTCAAGGATACGATTTTACTATCTACACTATTGCCAATAATAACATCTTCACGGTTGGCAGTTACTTTTGCTTCAAATTTTACTATTTCAAACAAAAGCTCATTATCCCACCAAGCTTTTCCATGAGAACCATTCCATCGTTTATTACCACGGTATTTATAAGCTTCTGCTTCACGAGCAAATTGTTGTAAATTAAAATTATAATTTTTTATTAACTGTCTTGTCGTAATAGGAATAAGTACTTGTTCAAATTTGTTCATTTCAAGACCTCCTTACATAGAAAAATCAATAGTTAAGTCTTCCATCGCGTTAACTGGTGTAATACGTCCTGTTAAATAAACATTAGTACCCGTATTGTATTCACGAATTTGCTGAACGGTCATATTTTCTACGTCTTCACCTTTTAAAATGGCATAATTTTTCTGCTGTTCCTCATCTATATCAACAGTATTTTGCGCTGTAGGACTATTATCTAGTACATTTCCTTTTAAGCCGCTAAAATAAACCATTATAGCCGAAATGAACAGCATTTTATGGTTGTAATCATTTATCACTTTGCCGGCATAATCAGATTTAAACGTATCTCTAATATCATCTTGTATCATATCGACACATTCAACAATTTTAATAAAGCGAAAATCTTGTCCTACATCCGTAGTAAATGTTGTAAGAGAATTGCATGCACGTGCTATTTTAACACCATCGCCATCACCTTCGTCTATAAGTAAAAGTTGTCCTTTATCAATAAGGCTATCAATATCTTCATACGTTTCTACGCTTTCAACTTCAGGCAATTGATAATATGTTGCACTTCTATCCAGACTAAGTCCCGCAAAAATGCCGGCAAAACGTGCCGTGTATTCTGTTGCTGTATAAGTAATAAATTCTGGCTCTTCACTTTTGCTTTGACCATCAGCTATAACAGAAACATCTGTATATGCATCATCAACATATGCAATTTCTTCACTGTCAGTTTCAGTATAATTAGGATTAGCAACTTGAATATTCTCAGTACAAAAATTGATAATTCCCTTATCATCAGCTTCCTGATGAGCAAGAACCGCTTTAAATGTTTTCTTTTTATTATTGCGTTGAGTTTTAATCCAAGAAGCTAAATCTTCTTGTTCTTGATTAGTAGCAGTCGGAGCACAGATATAGTTCCACTTAATATTTGTTATTTCTTTTAAAACAGTATTTTGATTGAAAGTAGCTTCTTCAATCGTATCGAGTGGGATTGTATAAACTAAAATACGTAAAGGTGTCCCTAATAAACATTTTTTTATCAAGTCTACATTTTTATCAGTAATACCCGTTTCTGGTATATCTGTAATATCTGCAATTTTGTAAGATTTCATAGTATCTGTTTCTTCGTTTTTTAAAATCATAACAACAATACCACGAGCTGAACGAGCTATTGCTGTTGTCGATTTGGTTTTGAAATCTATTTGTACCTTAGGTAATCCAAAAACCTCTTTTTCGTTAGGCATAAATTTCCCTCCTATTCTCTAGTTATCGTAAAAGAAATTTTATGAGAAACAGCATTTTCTTTATTCGGTTTATATGTACCAGATAAACCTTTTAAATTGCCACTCAAATCAGTAATAGCAGTCAATTCCATGTCTGCAATAATATCACTACTAGCTTCAGAAATTATCATTTTTTCTGAAACACGTACCGTATCTTCCTGAACACTAATCACTTTATAAATATTATTGTTAACATCACAAACTAAATCTCCAACCTGAATTTCAGTTTTTACAGTAATATCACTTTTATTTACATCTGAATTTGGCGTAATTTCAACATTAGCTATATGCATCTTGGATTCTCCTTTGTTATTTCCGTAATTAGTTCTTTAGGCTTCCAAACACGAGGCTTGTATCCCACATAAAAAACTCCTTCCTATGAAAAGAATGCACCTATACAAATCAGGTGCATTCATCAGATTTATTTTAAACTGTTTTCAAACCAAATAATTTTGCAGATAAATTAACAGTTGTATCTTCAACAGAAGTAACTGTAAATGCATCCCCATTTATATCAATAACAGTATCATTTTGAGCAATGGCTGTACCATTGTTTATTTTATCTGTAGTTGTTGTTCCACTAGGAGTTAATGCTTCTGTTGCTGTAAAGATACCCTGGCCTCTAACACCGATATCTCCAGTGTCACCTTTATCTCCTTTTGCGCCTTTTAAGTTTTTAAAAGCAAATGCAAATGTACGTGCTTGTTCCGTTCCACCTGGTGTTACAGTTACTTCTGGCGTTCCAGTATTAGCATCAACCGTTGCAGTTACTTCTGTAATAGTTGCTGCTGTTCCATCTGTACCTGGGTCGCCTGTATCACCTTTTTCTCCTTTAAGATTTTTAAAAGTGAAAACAAATGTACGTGCCTGTGCTGTTCCGCCCGGAGTTACTGTTACTTCCGGTGTTCCGGTATTAGCATCAACGGTCGCAGTTGCTCCTTCAATAGTAGCAGCGACACCATTTTCAGGCGCTTCAATCCATTTTGTTCCGCCGCTGCCGTCACTGGCTAAAATATTTCCATCTGTTCCGTTATCACTCGGTTTAGATAATTTACTATCGACTTTTGTGTTAATGCCGTCTACTGAAGCTGCTGTATTGGCTATACCATTTTCTATATTATTCATTTTATCTGTAGAAATAAGTTCTTTAGACGTCCATGTATGTTTTTCATAACTACTCATTTTTATTTTCCTCCCAATCAAGTTCTAAAATCTGCATTAATTCATATTTAATGTTACTAATTTCTTCATCATCCAAACAATCGACAAAATCTAATTCAAAACTGAAATGTAATATATCATCAGTAATATTTGTGCTACTTTCAAGTATAGTAAAAGCCCTGTCTTTAACTTTTAAAACAGGGCGAAATAAATTATCTATAATAGAAATACTGTCATATAATTTACGTCTATCTATTTTACCGTTATCATCTTCGGGTAATACATAATCGATGTCTATCTTTATTACATATTCAGTGTAAATATCATCAATTGTTTTAGCCTTTGGTGTAAATTCAATATAGAAATATGCAAAATCAGCATTTTCTATGTTATCAAAGAAAACTTTTGTATTATTAAATTTATTTTTTAATCTATTAGTAATTTCTTTTCTAATATCAGCTAAAGATATCATTTAAATAGTTCTCCTAAATAGTTCTCCTAATATTGCTTCTGCATCCTGTACAAAAGTTTGTTTTATATCAAATAAACCTCTAGATAGCATTTTACGACCTTGTATAAATCGTGGTTTTAACATCATCCCTGTTTTAGCATCATGGTCATAAATGAAATGACCATTTTCCCACCTTCCAGGTACCCATCTTTTCTTTTGACGATGCCCATATTCTACATGTGCTGCATAGGTTGTATTGTTGTAGACATTTACTATACCTTTATTAGCTCTTGTTCTATGCCATCCTTCACGCAATGTACCACCGTCAAACTCAGCAACAGGGGTATAATCCTTAACTGCTGATAATAGATTTTCAGCTTCGCGAGATACGAATTGGTTCCTTTTTATTCCACTATTTTTAGAAATATATTCTAATTTTTTATTGAGCTCTTCCAATCCTTCTAATTTCATGCTTCAGTTTTTCTCCTTGCACTAACTTCGAGATGCGTTATATATTTAAACGGTTTTATAATATCAAGAGAAAATTTTTGATTTAAATGTGTAGTAACGATTGCCACATCATTTGGCTTTAAATCATATACAGGATCTAAAGTCAAACGATAATCTTCTGAAATATTAAATTCTCTGTCATGTTTTTCTGATGTCGTATTCGTTTCCAGCTGCGATAATTTACACGGAATATCAATATACACATCTACTATTTCAAATCCATCAGAACCGTCTTCATATACAACATTTTTTCCTCTTTTTATTGTGACCTTATCCTTATACATAAAAATATCAAGATATTTTTTCAAACCAACAACATTCATTTAAATCCCTTCAATTTTCTGTATACATTAAGAGTGGGTCGTAATTTTTCAAAGAAATAATTTGTATCTTTTTCAACATTAGATTGTTCGCTATAGTTAAACACAAATTCAGTATCGTCCATTTTCAAACTTTTCAAGTTTCTAATATCAATGTCTTCCAAATTATTTTCATGACGTTCTGAATTTACTTTGTTAAAAAACATCTCCACGATATTCATTTCTAAAACACGTGGTAAATCTTTTCTGTTGCAGTAGTCTAATATTTGTATAACAAGACTTTCAATATTAAACAATAATAACGCTTTATTTAGTGTCGGCGGATTTTCTGGCAATAGATTTTCTATTTGATTTAAGATTTCCTGAGCTATTTGTTTTGACGTTTTGGGCGGGTGCATGCTTATCTGCCTCCTTATATAAATAAAAGCCCTTCTCCCTATAAAGGATACGAAAGGCTTTTTCAGTAGCATATATTATACGGTTACCGTCAGTATATTTATTTTTCTGCATTTAAAACACCTCTTTAGGCTGTTTTACCTTCATCAGTTTTAGACATATCTGTTTGAGCTGTCTCTTCTGTTGCAGCCGGAACCAAAAGTGCAAAAGCGTCTTCTTTTACAGGTAAGAAACCAAATCTAGCAGTAGTTTTAATAGCAATCATGTCGTTTTCAGCAAGGGATAACGGTTTACCGTCGCTCATTGTTACGTTTTGAAGTGTGGCTTCTTTTAAAATTTCATATTCAATATCAGCACGAACACCGACAATTGCGTAATTCCAGTTACCGGCAATTGCAATGGCTTTTGTATCATCCCAACCGCCGTTTCTAACGAATTCAATCGGATTGTTATAAAGCACATTCTGGTCTACACCCGGCACGTATAATTGGTCGCCGTCGGCATTTCTCAATTTTCTTAAACGGTTTTTCATCTTGTAGGAAGCGGCAAAACCGTTTACATCTTCTCCAGCATCTTCAACTAGAGCCATAACATCAGAAATATCTAAATCAAGTGCGTTGTTTGTGCCAAGTTCAATTTCGTTTCCTGCATCATGAGCTACTTTATAAATATTTTTTTCGAAAGGGCTTGCCGTGCCGAAAAGACAGGCAATATCAAATGTTTTAGCAATGGCTTCTGCAATATGTGGTTTTAATTCTTCAAATACATCAATTGTAGCATCGTTCATTTTTTCTTTTGTTACCGGAATAATTACACCTATTTTGTGGGCTTTTACTTCAGGAAAAATCCACGTAGCCTTGTCCGTTTTAATTCTTTCCGTTTCACCAACCCAATAAGCTCCAGGACCTTCCGTCATAACACGAAACTGTTTTGTATCAGAAGTCATTTCTTCAACTTTAGCTAAACGAAGAATACTAGAGCCTCTAGTTGTGAGTTCAATAATATCTGCTGCCACTTCTTTAGGCACAAAACCAGTTAAATTATCTTTTAAATAATATTCATCAGCAAATAATTGCAAGTTAAATTTAAACATAATCATTCTCCTTATCTTTTTACTTGATTTTTCTTGATGATATCAATAATGCTTCCTTTTTTAGGAGCATTATTTTTACCTATACTGCCAATATTACCTGTACTAGGTGTTTTACCTTTCAATTTTTCTTTCACCTGTGCATCTACCAATTTTTTCAATTCTTTTTCAAAGGTAGTAATATTTTCCATGTTTTTATCGTTATCCGTGCCGGTTACCAAAAACGGCATAAAAGCAACAGGAATACCGCGAGAATTTAATACAGAAACGGCTTCCGTCTGTTGTTCTTTGAGTTTCAATGCTTCTTCACGAGCTTCAAGGTCGGCATTTTTCTGTTTCCATTCGGCTTCCCTACGCTCATCCTCACTTAATTTAGACAAACGTTCCTGTTCTTTGCGTTCATGTTCGGCTTTTTTCTTATATTCTTTCTCCCACTTAGCTTTTTCGTTTGCCATTCGTTTAACAATTTCAGCTTCAATATCTTCCTGACTGAATGTTTTTGACGTATTATTTGGTTCAGTACTTGCCGGCTGACCATTTTTGTTGTCATCACCTCCCTCATTTTGTTTTCCTGGTTCAGTGCCACCATCAGCAAATAATTGCAAATCAAATTTAAAATCCATTAAGATATCTCCTTCCTATTCCTATAAAAATAAAAAACGTCTGCATTGATACAGACGTTAAAAGCTGAGTATTCATTTATTTTTTATACATACGTTTAAAGGGTACATTTCTGCTATCTCATTTATACCCAGTAACATAGTATTCAATATTGCTTCACTTTCTTTAGTAGGCGTATCCTTTAAAATCAACTCAAAGAAACCCATTCGCATTTCGCATTCTAATTTTAAATGTAGGTAATTATTTAATCCTAAAAAAGCTGATTGAACTAAACTAGATATACCTGCACATACAATATCTGGTCCTTTATTATTAAAACCAGCATGACCTTGAATTTTAAAACCTACAAGGAAACCGTTTTTTCTTTTTATTGATACATAAATCATACTCAATCACCAGAAACCGCCATTATATAAAATCACATTCCAGACAATCACACAGAACACTTTCGCAAAAAAGCTTATTTCTATAGTTTTTCCATGCCAATATAAACTGCCGACAACCTGCGTCGTGAATAAAATTATTGCCAGTATATGCCAAATATCCATTAAATCACCTCTTAATTTTAGGCATAAGAAAAGCACTCACATTCCTGCAAGTGCTTTGTTTTAATATATTAAACCATCTTCACATGGGATAGGTTCTATTTCTCCGTCTACCTCGATACTATCTATATGGTCGAAACAAACAGTATTTAATGCATGATAATAAGCAGCAATAGACGGTTTATCATAATGAAAATTATTACCTAATGGTGGTGCCATTTGTATTCCCATGTCTAACCATTTTAATAAACGCTCATTTTTTTCTCCATTGAATGTAACAATCGGATTATCATTCGTTCCGGTACAAACGATAGTCATTTTTTCCCCGTTAATTAAACCTTCGGCTATTATAGTGGTCATTTTATTCACCTCATAATAAAACTAACATTCCAAATATCCACTCCGCCATATCTTTATCTTTCAATAATTCAATTGGATTAGTATATGCCAATTGAAATCCCATAGATACAAGTTCGTAAGCCTTGCCGCCGTAATCTTTACCCATATAAACATCAAGAAAATCATCTTTTCTAGTTTTTTCCGTTTTTCTATAGCCTTTACCCATCCATTGTAATTCTTCATTGACTGTACGACGTTTATAAAATTCCTGTTCATGTTTCAAGATGGTAGTTATTACATTTTCCATTCTATGTCCTAATTCATGAATGGCTGTTTCAAAAATTTCACCTTCATCATCACCAGATAAAGCTATGATATTATCTATGCCATTATAATAACCTCTTTTAACTGATTTAATAGATAATGTACTTTTATCAATAGAACGTTTTATCCAATCAGTAGGATATACATTGTATGCTTTTAACATATTGGGAAGTTTTTTTGATTTACTATTCTTAAAATGTGCTTTTAAATCCAAATCGTTACTTCCCATAGCTCTAAATCTACTCAGTATATTCTTTACCTCGTAACTAGAGAAATAATAATATTCTTTTTGTACTTTTTCTATTTCTTTTCTGCACGCAATCCATTCATCTAAAAGTTTTTTGGACGGTTTCTTATTGTATTCATCGTAATAGTATTTTAATTTAGTTTTTACTGCTTCAAATTCTGCAAATTTCTTCTGTATAGAGTCAACATCTAATACATCTATTAGTTCGCGACCTGCTTTCTTTATAATAACTTCTCGCTCTGAAAATGGTTTATTTTTGGCTACTGATTTCAAGTATTCTAATCGATATGAATTCATTTTTTCTTCTATGGTACTATTAGTTTTTCTGGATTTTATTATATCATTTTTCTGGTTCGTTTCCCATTCTTTGAATGTCATACTTTTTTTTACATATATTTTTTCCCAATCAGTATATTTCATGTTAGCTGGAACATATTTTATCTCACCGTTAACACGAGATATTCTTTTTCTAGCAGCATTTGAAGTAAGATTGGTAATAGCTATCGTTGACCTGCAGCGAGGATGCATTGGCGGCATATTAGTACCAGGAACGCCTTTATCAACCTCATGAATTGTGCCATCTAATTGTCGGCATATCATTGATGTTTTACTGTCCAGAGTGGCAATAAATCTATATTTTTTACCGCCGGCGTCTTTTATACTTTTTAAGCTGGATTGATTATTCACATAGTTTAATTCCGACCGTACCAATGTCATAGCCTGTTTGTAACTAGAGTCCATCTTTTTAGATATAACCTGAGCCATTTCTCTGGAGTTTACGCCTCTAATCATGGCATTGGATATTTCCTGTTTTAATACTCTGGCTAAAGTATCAGTATTATTCCAAATTCTTTTACTGAACTGTTTACCGGACCATGGTGTTCTTATAATATCTTCTACTGTTTCTGTATCAAGTATTGAAACGGGCAACAGGATATTTAATCCTTTACAGATATCAAAAGTCGTATGATAATAATTATCCGTAAGAGAAGTCTTCAGATAATCTGTTAGTTTATCATCATAGCCTTCAGCCATTTTGGCAAGCTCAAGTAAAACTTCTCCATACAGTTTATCAAGTCTGCCTATACGTGATTTCATAGCAAGCGTATTTAATTCTCTTAAAAGTTTGTTATCTAGTTCGGATTTCTGAACATAATCTTCAATGTCCATTCGCCATACAGTGAACTCATTTCCGGTAATTAATTTTTTAGCATCTGCCATGCTTAATCCATTTTCATCAGCAAATCGTTCGTACAAATCATTGATATCTTTTTTTATGTTTTCTAAAGCCCTTATATATAATTTTTTTATTTCCCTTTCAATTTCAACTTTAGATTTTTTAGACCATTCATCTTCACGTTCTTCAGCTCTTTTTTCCCAATATTGCTCACTGCTGTTCAACCGCTTCACCGCCATTATCGCCATTATCGTTACTGTCTATATAATTTTCAGTATCAATGGTATCTTCGTTTTCTTTTTTTATAATCTCCATTTCTTCTTGCGGGTCAGTAACAAACGGCAATAGACTAAGTAATTTTGCTTGAGAAACGATACCTGTTAAAGACTTCACTATTTCAGAAAGTTCTTTTGCGTTAGCTGGTATATTATCGCTAAACGTCAACTCGATATCTCTGAAATCGAATTTATCGCTTCGTATAGCATTAACACCTAATATGAGCTCAATACGGCGCTGAATGGATTTTTTAAACAGTCTTTCTTTTCTACTGCGTATCTGTTCAAGTCCGATTAATTTATATTTTATGGCCACGCCTGATGCATTGGCAGAAAAATTAACATCCGTCATATCCGGGACATTGCTGAATTTATGAATGTCAGACTTGAGCCTGTTTTTTATATTCTCTACAAAAGAGTCATTTATGTCTTTTATCAGCCATGAAACATCTCCATCGCTGGGAAGCAATAAAACTTTCATTTCCCGCATATCATGAATTTCTTTTCTTCTGTTATCATCATCTGCAAAACCAAAGCCTTTCAACGCTAGAAATGAATTGGTGAAATCTTCCATGTCATCCAGTGATAATGATTGAGATTTGTTATATGCATCAACCAATGAAATAACTCCTTCAAAATCACCAGAACGATATTTATTATTCGGATATTCGATTATCGGCACACCGTCAAACATATGGCTACCACTATCCCTTTTTTCCAGTTGCCCACGGTCATATTTATAGCTTGTGAAATCTGTTTCATCATATACATCTACGTAAGTGGTGGTATTTTGTCCGTCTATACTTAAAATATCATAATGGCGGATAGCAAATTTTATTTTTTTATCTACAGTAGTATTTGCTATTAATATAACTTCTCTAGGGTCAATGGTAGCAAAACGAATATTACTTTCTTCATCTATATAAAGCAGCTCATATGCATAACCGCATATACTTGCTGTTTCAGCCAGTTCGAGATTATGTGCTTGTTCATCATTGCGTTTAAAAATGTCATTTATAGTTTCTAAAGCCGTAGTATTTTTAGACGTATATGTTATTGGTTTACCAATAAAAAAACCTGTACTCATATCACTTATATAAGCACAGTAATTATTTATAATTATGTTATTAGGTGCAGAAGGATCTTTTCTTTTTTTGGAACGAATTTCATGTTTACCTTTATAATAATCATAAAGTTTATTTAATCGTTTATTCTCCTTTTTATGCCGTTCAAGCAATTCTTTTACTACGGACGGAGTTATTTCTTCTATATCTGATTGAATAATCACTTTATCACCTCCTACTATAGGCCCAATTTTGTCTTATCAAATACTTTAAATGTACGTTTCATAATAACATCATTCAAGGCATAACGAACGCTGTCTATTGCGTGGTTATTTTTATCCGGATAAGAGGATATAAAATCTCCATTTCTATTTTGTTCATATTCATATTTCAAAAATTCATTGTACGTGTTGGGGCAACGTATTCTGTCTATATAAATATGTTCTAATGATTGTAAGAATTTCATACCATATTCTACGCTGTCAGGGCCTTTTTTAGCTGCTAATATATTAATGCCATTTTCCCTTAAATCTTCAATTGATTTAGGCTCTGCACTATCTGCATATACTAAACGTCCTTGACATACCGGCTTCATCAATTTAGCAGCAGTTCTGTTTTTTAATTTCTGTTGATAAATTTCACCAAAGATGTACAAGTCTTCATGTTTAGCATCATAATGCATAGCGGTAAAAGCAAACGGGTCAATTGAAAAGCCAAAATCCACACCGTATTTTAAACGGTCAAATTCGGCAATTTGTTTGTCTGTCATGGCAATATCTACTATGTTTTCAAAAACATTTCCGCCTGTACCCGTAACCTCGCCTAAATATTCATGTCGATATCGATCGTAATTTCGTTTTTTTAATTTTTCAGCTTCAAATATAAACTGTTCGCCAAGCCATTTCGGCGGGACTGTTAAATATGTGCTGTGATTTACAACTTTATCCGGTTCTTCATTGAGTATCTCGATATTAACCCAATTATCTCGGCTTTTTGGCGGATTGTATGAATAAAACACCCAGTATTTCGAACCACCACGCAATAATGACTGCAGAAGTGAACGTATTTGTTCCATACTAACAAACTGATTACATTCCTCAAACCATACCATACCTACATATCCAAACGGTGGTTTAAATGATTTTATCTTCATCTCATCATCGCAACCTAGAAAAAATATTTTCTGGCCAGTCTTTTTATAAGTAAATTCTAATGGCGATATACTTTTATCAAACTTATTACTTAACCCTAAACTATTAATCCCCCAACTAATTTGAGGATACACGCTATTTCTTAATGTATTACCTACACGTCTTAATACAACAGCATGGCAACTAGGATTTTTTATAAGTAACAAAGGTATATCTATACTTACCTTTGACGATTTAGTACTGCCACGACCACCAGCAAACCAAAAATGTGTGAATTCATGATTGTGTATTTGACGATGTATTTTATAAAAAGCAGGTTGTATTAAATTTATTAATTCTATTCGCTTTTTACTCATCATCTGATACCTCTGGAATATTATCAATAATTATTACTTCTTCTGATGCTTCTTCTTGTGTGGTCCATCCTAATAATTTTTCTAATTTTTCCCAAGCCCAACGCTTATCTACTAATTTTAATGAAACACCATCTCTCCCTTGCTTAACTTCTTGAATTAATGATGTATCTACAGTATCACTATCTAATAAGTCAACAAAATTTACTGTAATTGTATTGCCCTCAGACAACTCAATCGTTCTTCTACCAAACTTTAAATAATCTCGTATGTCTGATTTAACAACTTTAGATAAAAAAATAACCATGTCGTTAACATCCAACTGTATATGTTCACGCATGATTTCTTTTAACTCATTTATTTTTTCTTTTATTCTAACTTTACCTAACAATCTATAAGCTGATGCACTGGCACATTCATAACTGCATCTATAGGCTTTCAAATAACTTTGCAATGCATTATTACTCATCACATAATATATACAAAACTTTTGTTGTTCGGCAGTTAGACTATCGTCAGACATTACTGCATCTTTTAATTCTTTTACTATTTTATGACTTGTATCTTCGTTTTGAGGTTGCAACCTTTTTATACTTTTGGTTGCAACTTTTTCTTTTGGTTGCAACTTTTTCTTTTTCCAATATCGAGTTGCCCATGATTTTATAGTCGATAATTTTACATTATATTTATCGGCGATTTCTTTATATTTCAGTCCTGCACAATAATCTTCATATGCTAGCTCTCTTATGTTTTCATTGGACACATTTCCTCCCCACCTTATATTTTTAGAATATCCTATTTGTTTGTTTATCTTCTTTTAACTTAAATTTCTTAACAATAAAATATCTAACAATTAAACCTGCGACAATAACAAAAAGAGCAATGCTAATTGGGACCATAATAATAGCAATTAACATCATCAACATAATATCCATATTATTTCTTTAACCTCTCTTTAAATCCATAATTAATTCAATACCTTCAATTTCTGCACGTTTTTCTAATACTTTTAATTTAGCTCTCATATGAATTAATTGTTCATATAAAAGCTCATAACTGCATTTAGGTTTAAATGGTAATGTTCCTGCTTTATAAGCTTTTAACATTTTTGCTAAACCTTCTGCTCTATTTTTATCCTGTGCATATTCAGCTTGAAATCTTTGTTTAAAATCAGCACTTAACATTAATTTAACTGTATCTTTTAATTCCATAATTATTTATCACTCCCAAAAATATATCCTACTGCAAAACCAAATAAAAAGAATCCACCGCAAATGCAATTAAATATTAATTGCTTCATCGCTAATACATCCATAATTATTTATCACCTTTAAATCCACATTTAGCACATAACCATAAGAAGCCTAAAAAGTCCCATACTTTATTTTCTATTTTCTTCATGCAGATTTGTTCACCAATTTTCATATCAAAATTTTTAGCATCTATCGGTGAACTTGTTTCTTCTATTGTAAAATTATTTTTTAATTTTACCTGTGTAAGAGTTGTTTTTTCTCCTATTTGGCAAGACTCTACTTTATCAATGAAATCACTAACATCTTCTTGTGTTACAGTATCTTCTTTTTGCATTTCTAAATACTGGGCTTCAAAGATATCTTTAGGACACCAAGATACATAACCATCAGGATAATAAATTTTATATCCTTCATCTCCAGTCATATGACCTTTGAAGTCTTTCCATGCTTTGCATGGTTCAGCTTTTACCATTTTCACACTAATATAGTTTTTAATCATTACTATTCCTTCTTTCTGTTTATTGTACATTTTATCGTTCAAAATCACTCAATAAATGAATAAAATTCGCATTTACAAACATTTTTATCAATTATATTAACTTCTATTTCAGAACCATTAGAAAGTTCTCTAGTATATGGGTTAAATTCATCTAAACTATACCATTCTGTTTTTCCATTATGATAAACAATATATCCATCAATATTATATACATTTGCTAAAGGTGGTATATTATATCCTTGTTTTTTATAAAATTCACCCAGTGTCATTGGTTCTGCTTCTATTACTTTTACTAAAAGATATTTTTTCCTATTGTTAAGCATTTTACTTAAAACTCCTTTTATAAAACAAAAAGAGTTAATCCTAAATATAGATTAACTCCCACATACTTAATATATATTAAAACTGGTAGTCCCTGTCGGAATCGAACCGACAACCACTCGGATATAAGCCGAAGGCTCTAACCATTGAGCTAAGGGACATTTGTCTTTTTTTGACAAGTATAATTATAACATCTTTGAAATGAAGCACAATACGACATTATAGGACATTATACGACATCATACGACATTTTTTTTGAAAACTTTATTTTATATATCTCTCTCAATGCTTTATTATGAATTCTTTGTGTTGTTCTATACGTATGGTGATATCTATACGCCACTTCTTCAAGAGACATGTTTACCAAATATATAGCTCTAATTATTATTCTATAACTAGATTGACTTAATTTCTGTACAATGCTTTCTATTTCTGTTTTTAGAGATAAATACTCTTCTTTTTTGTCATTAACAAGCTTTTCATGGTTTTCAATCAGCACAATAAAGTTAGAAGTGTCTCTGTTAATGCCATTACTATGACCACCTTCTGCTCCATATATAGTAGCTTTAACACTACCATTATTTTTAAGATTATCTAGTTCTTTAACTGCTAAAAGATAATCTTCTTTTTTTTCCCATAAAGAATCTAAATACTGACTCGCCTTTATTAATTCACTATCTCTTTTTCTACGTTTCATTTTTATAATACCTCCATTTTTGTAATACATAATATTTTATATCGCACAAAAAGACTCTGCATAAAAAATACAGGTAATTATAAAAAAATATAAAAGGAGCTAATTTATAGCTCCTTAATTTAAAATGGTATTTCTTCATCACATGGAACTTCTGAACCAAATGATTTAGCTTGTGGTGGAGTTTGTACATTATTAATAGGCTTGCTACCCATAAATTCGATTTCATGAGCTATAACTTCAGTAACATAACGCTTACTTCCGTCTTGTGCATCATAACTGCGAATCTGAATACGACCTTCTATTAAAACTTGACTTCCTTTCACTAAATTATTACCACATACCTCAGCTAATTTATCCCATACTACGATAGGAATAAAATCTGCTGTCTGTTGAGCATCACTGCTACTAAACCTACGATTAACAGCTAACGTAAAACTAGCCACTGCTTTTCCTGTTTGTGTATAACGCACTTCTGGGTCACGCACAAGACGTCCTGCTAATATTACTTTATTCATATAACATCTACTTTCTATAAATTTTATTAAATTCTGTACCATATTTTTTAGATATAACTGATATGTTTAATAAGAAATAACCTTGTTTATCTAGAAAATACGCTAATTTTTTCATAAATTTATTCATGAAGCTCCTTTCTTCTTTTTTTTCTTTAATTTTATCATTATGCATTATATTATTAATAGCATTTTCAGATACTGGATCTGATTTTGTTCGATTACTTAAAGGATTGTAATCATATTTCATATGCATCACCTCAAAAAAATTTTAAAATAAAATCAAGATGCCTGCATATTATTTATTTTATTATATATTTATTTAATAAACCCATTCGTTAAAAAATCATGTATTAGACAATTTGTTATTTTATTTACTTTATTATATTTCTTATTTAATAAGAATAAATATTTGCCAATACATATATTTCGTTCAGCAGACAGTTTGGAGATAACTGAAATAATGGAACACAATTCTAAGTCTATGTCTTTATTAGGTTTTATAACAAACTGATGCTCTCTTTCTAAATCTTTATAATAATTTTCTATTACTTTAATCGCCTTATTTAATTCCTTTATATTTGCCATTTTTATTCACCCTTCTATTAGTTCAAGGGCTTTTTTTATTTGTTTTGGCGTACCTACAGGCACTAACTTAATACCTTTTCTATCCGCCATAACCATTATTGAATAATCATCTTCTAATTTTTGTTGTATTAAAGGTAATCTAGCTAAAAGCTCATATCCTTCAATTTTGTATTTTTCTCGAATTTTATCTTCTAACTTTGTTAATTCTTCACCTATTTTATTAGCTATAGACTTGTTATCTATATACATTAATCCTGTCAATAAATCGTTAAACTGAATTATTTCTGGATTTAATTCTTTAAATCTACGCTTCAACTTTGTTAATAAAGCATCTGTTACTCGCAGGCTGTCAGTACATATTAAGATGCCATTTTTAACTAATCTATCTTTTTCTCTAGATAATATCTCATTAAAATTGTATTGATATTCTATAAACGACTTTGGCTGTAGATTTTTTCTTATATAATCCTCTGTTAGTTTATATAATATAAAACTACTTACTTTATCCTTTGGTTTTTTTAAGAACTCTTGTGTATTTCTAAAATTTAAATACTCGTTAATAGCTTCATCTACATTAAACAAAGGATTTTTATATATTTTTACAACTTCATTATTGTATTGTTCTGTTTTTGTCATTCTAATATTAACTTTTCTCTTCTTTTCAAGGAATTTAAACTCATTCCTCCACTCATACCTAAATTTGTTGTCCCTCTATGGCTATATGTTCCAGGATGTTTCCAATACTTTCTCTCATGTTGAACACAACAAAATACAGTACGTTTATCTTTTTCTATTTTTATAACCACACGTCCGCCACACTCACGACAATAAAACTCTCTTAATGGCACTCCATCTATCTTTGTTTCTTCATGGTTAACATTCTTATTTTTTTCTACATATTTTCTACATTTTCCCGAACAATATTTTTGAGTTTTCCTTTTAGCCTGAAACGATTTTTTACATTTTGGATTAGCACATTCTTTTATCATCTTACGACCACTCCTCAAAAAAGTAATAACTGATAATCTTCATTACTATTACTATTTATAAAATCTTTTGCTTGCTAATATATATTTAATAATATGGATGAATTGGGATATTCTTTTAACATTTCTTCTATAATATTGATACTATATATGTCTTTATCCCCATTATTTTTTAAAGCTTCAAAACTTTTATTTGCTATAAAAAATAACATTTCATCAAAGGCTTTTTCTTTTGATGAAAACCTCTTCACAAATTCTGGAGTTATAAAATGTGTTTGATTACCATCTACTACAACCTGATAATAAAAATTATTCTCTTTATCTTTTAAAATAGCATATGCCATTTTAAAGTTATTTGTTTTTATTCCCTTTATTAACACAGCCATTTTTTACACCTCTAATTCTTACTTTAAATATTCATTATTAGAATAGTTAATAATAACCATGTTCTTTGTAAAATTATCTTCACTTTTTTATTAACATATCCCATTTATTCACATAAATTGCCCCCTTTTATGTATAAAGCAAACCTTTC
>OLQW01000090.1_pt1 | contig 53098 bp, 38 predicted proteins | sample 1672901 | NCBI WGS metagenome assembly OLQW01 (sample SAMEA3136735, study PRJEB25190) | human gut metagenome | reverse complement strand
GCTTGCCGAAATAGGGTACCGCTCTTTTTGTGAGGCGGCTGAGACACGGTAATTGGAATTACATCATATTCCACCTACAAAGAGCGACGATTATAATTCAAAATTTCGATAAGATTACAGCATTTGCATTTAGCGTTTTACACGTTGACAAATTGTCCGAAAGGCAGAGAAAAATGGATATAAAAAACATATTAAAAGAGCTGACTTCGGCTGTCGGTGTATCCGGAAAGGAAACCGACGCGGTTTTAACGGCGCAAAGGCTTTTGTCCGAATTCGGCAAAACGCGCGAGGACGTTCTTCATTCCGCAATATGCGAAATCGAGGGAGACAGGGCAGGGCATATCCTGCTTGACGCTCATATAGACCGTATAGGTCTTATCGTAACCTCCGTCACCGACGAGGGTTTTTTGCACGTTGCTGCCTGCGGCGGCATTGACCGTCGCACATTGAACGGTCAAGAGGTGACCGTTTACGGCAGAGAGCCGGTATTCGGAGTTATAGCAAGCACTCCGCCGCACCTTGCAAGCGGTGACAACGAGCGGAAGGCGACGGAAATCGATGACATCCTTATTGATATAGGCGCCAAAAATAAGCAGTCGGCGGAAAAGCTCGTTTCCCCGGGAGACAGAGCGGTTGTCAATTCCTATTTCCTCTCGCTCTGCGGCGACAGCGTGTCCTGCGGGGCACTTGACGACCGTTCGGGAATTGCCGTGCTTCTTCGCGCACTTGAGCTTATTAAGGGTAAACCGCACAAAAAAGTTACCGTTGTGTGTTCCTCTCGCGAGGAGACGAGCGGCGGCGGAGCAAAAGCCGCGGCATTTAATTCGGATGCCGACGAGATAATTGCGGTTGACGTCAGCTTTGCAAAGACTCCGGACAGCAAGGCGGAGGAATGCGGAATACTCGGCAAGGGCCCCATGATAGGTATTTCACCGTCGCTTTCATACGAATTCGGCGAGGAACTTGTGCGCGTTGCCGAGAAAAACGACATTCCGTATCAGCTTGAGGTTATGGGCGGCAGAACCGGCACTAATTTGGACGGTATGACCACGGAGCGCGGCGGAATTAAGAGCGCGCTTATATCAATACCCCAAAAATATATGCACACCGGAATAGAGGTTGTGTCCGTTACGGATATTGAGCTTTGCGCAAGGCTCATTGCCGCATACATTCTCGGAGGTGATTTAAATGCTTAACGAGCTTTGTAATTTAAACGGCATTTCCGGCAGGGAGCACGCCGTAAGAGATTATATAATTTCGCATTTGCCGTCGGACGCGGAATATCGCATAGATCCGCTCGGCAGTCTCATAGTTTATAAAAAGGGCAAAGCCGAGCCGAAAAATAAAGTTATGCTCGACGCGCATATGGACGAGGTCGGCTTCATAATAACTTATATAACGGATGACGGGTACCTGAAGTTCACCACGGTCGGCGGAATTGACGAGCGCGTTATTTTCGGCAGAGCGGTAAAGGTGGGCAAGGAACTTATCCCAGGCGTTATAGGCGGCAAGGCTATACATCAGACGACCTCCGAGGAGAGAGGTAAATTGCCGTCCGTTGAGGATATGTATATCGATATCGGCGCGAGTTCAAAAAAAGAGGCCTTGTCTCACGTTTCACTCGGAGACGCAGTGTATTTTGACTCGTACTACCGCGAATTCGGCGACGGCTTTATCAAGGCGAAGGCCATTGACGACCGCGTCGGCTGTGAAATTTTATTAAGACTTATAAATTCCGATTTGCCGTATTCGGCGACCTTCTGTTTCTCGGTTCAAGAGGAAATAGGCACTCGCGGAGCGGCTGCTGCGGCTTATTCGGTCGCTCCCGATTTCGCAATAGTCGTTGAGGGCACTACGGCGGCGGACATTTCGGGCGTTCCCGACGAAAAAAAAGTCTGCCGTTTGGGCGGCGGTGCCGTTGTCAGCTTTATGGACAGGGGAACCGTCTATGACAGCGAGCTCTACAAAAAGGCGTTTGAAATCGCCGAAAAGAACGGCATCGGGTGTCAGACCAAAACCGTTGTGGCAGGCGGCAACAACGCTTCCGCAATACACAAGGCGGCAGGCGGCATAAAAACTCTTGCCGTATCTGTTCCGTGCAGATATATTCACTCGGGCAGCTCGGTTGCGAAAAAAGAGGATATAGAGAGCACGTTTGAGCTTGTAAAAGCACTTTTTGCGGAGCTGTCGCAGTGCTGAAATCGATTGACGGACCGACAGAGGCAGCCATTGTCTCGGACGGTGAATTTAAAGACTGTCTTGCGGTAAAGTATATTTTATTTGCCGCTTTTCGGCTGTCACTCGGAGAGGCGTGGCTTCAAACGGACTGCGGCGGCAGAGTGACGGCTGTGCTTTTAAATAAAAACGACGGAACGATAATTTGCCCGTCAAGCTCCGCCGATTTACGGGAGTTTTCGGAGTTTGCCTCTTTTTTCGGCGAAAATATATATTTTTGCTCCGGGAACGATTGCGCGGACGCAAAAGCCGTTCTTATGGAGCTCTCCGAATTACCGCAAAAAGAAACTTGCGCACAGCCGCTTTGCGACATAACCGCGGACGAATACAAGGTGCTGACAGGTAAAACGCCCGATTCATGCGACAGGGCGTATCTCGAATGGCTTTCGAGGACGGGCAGAGGCGTGTTCGGCGGAAGCACAAGGGTTATGTGCATAAGGCAAAACGGCAAAACGGTTTCTCTTGCCGTAGGCGATATAATCGGAAAAGACGCGTATATACGCGATGTTGCGACAAGCGAAAAATATCGAGGCAGAGGCTTTGCCGCGGACTGTGTTATTTCTCTTTCGAGAGAGCTTAAAAAGAGTGCCGATTGCATATTTTTAATGTGTAAGCCGGACAATGCAAAGCTGTATGAAAAATGCGGATTTCGCAAAAAAGAATACATAATAAGAAAGACTTGAAATGAAAGATTTTTTTGAATTTACAAAAAGAACCGAGGAGGCGTCAAAAAAGGCGCTGACTCTCGCCGAAAAGAAGTTTTCGGAAATAGACGAAATAACCGAATACAACCAGCGCAAGGTGCTTGCGGCGTTTATAAATAATCGTGTCGACGAGACGGATTTCAACTCCACCACCGGCTACGGCTACAACGATAAGGGCAGAGAAAAGCTCGACAGGCTCACCGCCGAGATTTTCGGAGCGGAGGACGGCTTAATAAGAGCCACCACTTTAACCTGCGGAACCCACACAATAGCGACCGCGCTTTACGGCGTACTGAGGCCCGGCGATATAATGCTCAGCGTAACGGGAGTCCCCTACGACACCATACATTCCGTTATCGGTATTGACAAAAGCAGTAAGGGTCACGGCTCACTCGCCGACTTCGGCGTGAAATTCGAATATATCGAGCTTACCGAAAATGACGAGATAGATTATGACGCAATAGAAAAAAGAGTCGGCCGCGGAGACATTAAGATGGTTTATATCCAGCGCTCGCGCGGGTATTCGCTGCGCCATTCGATTTCGATTGACGAAATAGAGAAAATCGCGACTCTTACACACCGTGTAAGCCCCGATACGGTTGTTATGACAGACAACTGCTACGGCGAATTTACGGAGAAAAAAGAGCCGTGCGACGTCGGAGTGGATTTGGCGGCAGGCTCGCTTATCAAAAATCCGGGCGGCGCAATAGCTCCCTGCGGCGGCTATATAGTAGGCAGGCATGACCTTGTTGAGGATTGCGCATACAGAATGACCACTCCAGGACTTGGCAGAGAGGTCGGCGCAACACTCGGAACAACGCGCAGTCTTTATATGGGTCTTTTTTCTTCGCCGCACGTAACCGGCGAGGCACTCAAGACCGCGGTATTTGCGGCGGCGCTTTTCGATTTGCTCGGCTTTAAGGTGACTCCGCGTCCCGATGAGACGAGACATGATATTATAGAGGCGATTTGCCTTGAGAATGCCGACAGACTGATAGCCTTTTGTCAGGGAATGCAGAAGGGCGCGCCGGTGGATTCATATGTTTCACCCGTGCCGTGGGATATGCCGGGCTACGACAGCCAGGTTATAATGTCCGCAGGGGCGTTCACGTCCGGCTCGTCCATAGAGCTGTCGTCGGACGCACCGCTTCGAGAGCCGTATGCGGTTTGGATGCAGGGCGGAATAAATTTTCACAGCGGAAAGCTCGGCGTTATGCTGGCGGCAGATGAGATAATTAAAAGAGGTCTTTTGGAATAATTTACGGAATAACTTACGGAAAGGTTGATTTTATGGAACTCAGACATCTTAAAAGCGGAACCGACGTCAGAGGCACGGCGGTAAATCCCGACGATCCGAAAAAAATCGATTTGACCGATGAGGCGGTAAAGAGAATTTCCGCAGCGTTTGTCGTATTTCTCGCCGAAAAGCTCGGTAAGAAAGAGGAAGAACTCGTGATTTCGGTCGGACATGATTCGAGAATTTCGGCGGAGCGGATAAAATCCGACGTAATCGATGCGCTGTCTTTCTTCGGCCTTGAAATCAAGGACTGTGCGCTCGCATCAACCCCGGCTATGTTTATGACAACTAAAATGCTCGGCTGCGACGGAGCTGTTCAGATAACCGCGAGTCACCATCCGTGGGACAGAAACGGGCTTAAATTCTTTACTCCCGACGGAGGACTTTCCGGAGATGAAATAAAGAGTATACTAGAATATGCCGAGGAGCACGAAAGCGGCAGCTGCCCCGAAAGGTTAAATTTGCAGGAGGTCGATTTTATGTCGGTCTACTGCGAGCACCTTTGCAATATGATAAGAAAGGGTGTTAAGTCAGACGATTACGAAAGACCGTTAAAGGGACTGAAAATCGTTGTTGACGCAGGTAACGGAGTAGGCGGATTTTACGCCGAAAAGGTACTCTCCCCCCTCGGAGCGGACACAACCGGCAGCCGCTATTTGGAGCCGGACGGTATGTTCCCGAATCATATCCCGAATCCCGAAAACGAGACGGCGATGAACTCCGTGCGAGAGGCAACTCTCGGCGCGAAAGCCGACCTCGGCGTAATATTTGACACGGACGTTGACCGCGGCGGCTGCGTAAGCTCCGACGGCAGAGAGATAAACAGAAACGCTCTTGTCGCCATGGCGGCAGTCATTGCGCTCGAAAGCAATCCTGGCGGCACCGTTGTCACCGATTCCGTAACGTCTGCGGGGCTTACCGAGTTTATAGAAAAAACGCTGGGCGGACATCATCTGCGCTTTAAGCGCGGCTATAAGAACGTCATTGACGAGGCGATAAGACTTGAGGAAAACGGTATAAACGCTCCGCTTGCCATAGAGACTTCGGGTCACGCGGCGTTCAGGGAGAATTATTATCTTGACGACGGCGCATATCTCATAACGAAAATAATTATAAAGGCCGCCGATATGAAAAAGCAGGGTAAAAAGCTTTACGACCTCATATCAGAGCTTAAATATCCGGCGGAGGAAAAGGAAATCCGCCTTAAAATAAGCGAGGAGGACTTCAGAGCCGTCGGCGACAGGCTTTTAGAGGAGCTCGCAGATTTTGCCGCAAAGCGCGAGGACTGGCAAATTGCACCCGACAGCCACGAGGGAATCAAAATAATTTTCCCCAAAACCGAGAGCTTCTTTATTTTAAGGCAGAGCGTCCACGACCCGGTAATACCGATAAATTTCGAGAGTGCCCAAAACGGCGGAGTGAAGAAAGCCGCAAACTCGCTCTATGAATTTATAAAAGATTTCGACGGAGTGGACATTTCTCCGCTCAAGCAGATTTTATAACCGCGTCAAATATGTACGGAGGTGCTTGTTTACGGTATACGATACTATATGTGAAATTTTGAGCGAGCAGCTTGAAATACCGCTCGACGAAATAACCGCCGAGTCAAAGCTGCGCGATGATTTATCGGCAGACAGCCTTGACCTTATCGACCTCGCTATGACTTTGGAGGACGAATTCAGAAAAGAGGTGCCGGACGAGGCACTTGAAAAGATGAAAACGGTGGGAGACGTAGTAGCATTCATAGAGCTTGAGTAACGGACTAAAATGCCGAAAGCCTGTATTTATGCGGGCTTCCGGCATTTTTTATCAAATGGCTCTGGTTTGGCTCTGTTTGTGAGAGCAATAATGGCAAGAAAATAGATGAAATCTAATAAGGAGCATTATATGACGAAAGTGAATTTTTATGATAGTATTAATGATTCAATGCTGAAGTTTGCAGTTATTATTGCCAGACATAATGGTAAATGGGTATTTTGCAAGCACAAGGAAAGAAATACATGGGAGGCACCGGGGGGACATAGAGAAGATGGTGAGGATATTCTTGAAACAGCCAAACGAGAACTATATGAAGAAACAGGAGCAATAACTTTTGATATTACTCCAATTTGTATATATTCTGTGACTGCACCGGATAATTTCGATGGAATGGAGACTTTTGGAAAATTATTCTTCTCAGATATACATACATTTGAAAAAGAGCTTCACAGTGAAATTGAAAAAATAGCAATTATGGATGAACTACCGATTAATTGGACTTACCCGGAAATTCAACCCAAACTGATAGAAGAAGCAAGGAAAAGAGGATTTTGCCCCAAATTAGATATCAGATAATCATGTTTGAAAGGGTGAATTAGATGATATTAAGTGTAAGTAGAAGAACTGATATTCCCAATTATTATTCGGAATGGTTCTATAATAGAATAAAAGAAGGATTTTTATATGTTCGTAATCCGATGAATGCTCATCAGATAAGTGAAATAAAAATTACTCCGGATGTTGTAGATTGCATAGTGTTTTGGACAAAGAATCCGTTGCCGATGATGAAAAGGTTAAACGAGATAAAAGACTATAATTACTATTTTCAATTCACATTGACTGGATACGGAAATGATGTTGAGGTTAATTTACCAAATAAAAAAACAGAAATGATTCCGGTATTTCAAGAACTGTCCGAAAAAATTGGCAAGCAAAAAGTGATTTGGAGATATGATCCTATATTTTTTTCTGATAGATATACGAAAGAATATCATTTGAAGGCATTTAAAAGCATTGCTGAGGCTTTAAGTGGATACACGGAAAAATGCGTGATTAGTTTTGTTGATATATATCCTAAAAATAAAAAAAATATGGATGGATTGTCAAGTAATGAATTAAACGATGACGAACTACGAGAATTTGCTGAGAAATTAAGTAAGATAGCTGCGGATTATAATATTAAGATTGGAAGTTGTGCAGAAAAAATTGATTTGGATGAATGTGGTATAATTCATAATTGTTGCATAGATAGAGAACTAATTGAAAAAATTATCGGATGTAAACTCAATGTTGGCAAAGACAAAAATCAGCGTAAAGAATGTGGATGTGTTGAAAGTGTTGAAATAGGTACTTATAATACATGCAAAAATGGATGTGTATATTGCTATGCAAATTATAGTTCAAAAAGTGTAGAAACAAACGCTGCCAAATATGATCCTTCGTCACCTCTTCTATGTGGGCAAGTTCAAGAAGATGACAAAATAACGATTAGAAAAGTTGAGTCATTAAAAGAAACACAACTAAGTATTTTTGATATGTGAGTTTATTGTTATAACGTATATTTTTAAGAGTATATCCGGCTCCATTTTGGCTCTAAAAAATTTAGACGAGGTGCACAAAAATGCAAAATGAGATGAATATGAAGAATAAAATACACAAATGTGTACCAAGAAACGGCTAGATAAATCTCTCCGCCCAAGAGAAAGAGTAAGCTCTGACGAATAAAAAACTGCTTGCATATGGTTTTGCGTTCCGGACATTTTTAACATCCCCAGTTGACATTCCGAGGCAAAGAATTTATAATCTGTTTATGTATAAAACGGAGGATTTCAAATGGATAAAAAAATAATCGCAGTTATCTGCGCTTCCTTAATTGTAATATCGGTAGCTTTTGCCTCATGCGGAAAAAAGAAGCCGACTATAAACGCCAAGGACGCCACATACGAGGTTGTTACCGACGAAGAGGGCAACACTGTTCTCAATGAGAACGGCGAGATTGAAATATATGTCACCAACGAGGACGGCAAAAAGGTCACGGACGAAAACGGCGAAATCAAAACGGGTGCCGTTCCGTTCCCCAATCAGATAACCGACGGCGTATTTCACGAGACAAAGTATTTTAAAATGGTTTATCCCAACGGCTGGACCGTGGGCAATTCAGGTATAGCCACCTCAAAGAAATACAAGGGGCTCGACGCGCAGGTTATGTATTCCGGCGCGGCGACTGATGACAGCGCAGCGGAAAATGAGGCAAATAACACCGTTTCGCAGTGGAATCAGATTTTGTCGCAGGCAGGCGACGCGGTAACGGGCGTAACCGTTGAGCAGCGTACCGTAACTCTCGAAAAATGCGGAGCCACCGCATACGTAGTCGAGGTCAAAAAGGCGGACGACAAAAACCCGAAAACATATTCCGCATATCAGCTCACTATGGATTTTGTCTGCAACGGCGGGCTTTACCACGTGCAGTGTTTTACCGAGGACGGCAACACGTTTGACGGCAGCCTTGATTTGGCGGCAATGTACGGCGCAAATCTCACAATTAAATAAGAGTTCAAATAAAGAACATTGCATTTGCAAAGCGGTTCACGGGGTATTTGCCTCGGGAGCCGCTTTTTGCCTCCCTTGTAAAGGGCGGTGGGTTGCCGCAGGCAAGCCGGAGGGATTTCATATGGACTATATGCAATTCAAATAGAATGAGCGTGACTTTTTAATCTGCTTTTTGCCTCCCTTGTAAAGGGAGGTGGGTTGCCGTCAAGGCAACTCGGAGGGATTTCATAGGGTTATATAGAATTTAAATAGAATGAGCGTAACCTTTAATCCCTCAGTCCGCTCGTGGACTCGCGTCCAGCTCCCTTTACAAGGGAGCCTAATTTAATCCCTCAGTCTACTCACTTCGTTCGCAGCCAGCTCCCTTTTCAAGGGAGCCTTTTGACATTTCCCCACACCGTGGGGAATCACCCTATTTGAGGGAGCCTAAAAGCCCTCTGTTTTTACCCGAAAATACCGTAAAAATGTTCAAAACCGTGTTCAATACTTGTCAAAAAGTTCAAAACTCAAAAACATTAACAATTTGTTCATAATTTTACAACAACATTGCCAATTTTGTTTGCCACTTTTGCCCAAAAATAACAATTCTATTTGTTCAATACAGAAAATCATCAAATTTGTGTGAACAATTTATTGACTTTTTTCGTTTAAAACCCTATACTTTAACTAACCATAGGAATGGTGTAATAGGGCGAAGTGCCCCCTTTTTTAAGGGAGCGCTGCCGCACGGCTGATTTACCGTGCAGTTTCCATCCCGTTTTGATACACATCCTACGGTAATATGCTCGGGTGTGTATCATCAGTTTTCCACCGATTCATTTTTACGGAAGTGGAAACGGTGGAAACCGACCGAGTTAACGTGCCGAAATCGGTTTGCTTTCTTGTAAATCAAAGAGCGGTCAGAAGTACAGCGGATTTTGTGCGAGGAATTGTTGCGGGGAGTGCCGCCCGCAGAAAAAATCGGGTACGCATACATGGTTTTAATGTAAATCTTTTTAGGAGGAAAAAACACGTATGAAAAAATCTACCAAATTGTTAAGTGTCATCTTGGCAGTTGTCATGATTTTCTCAACTATGTCCGTAATGGCGTTTGCCGCAAAGACGGAGTATCAGACCTCTGATAACCTTACCGCTCTTGACGCATACAGCCCGGACGGCGCGGTAACAAGACTCTCTACCGAAGAGAGAATGTCAGTCGTATTTGACTTCCTCGATGTTACCCTTGCCGCTGCGAACATAAACATGGGCGAAGTTATTAATGCTGCAGGTTTGCGCCTTGTTATCGACCTTCGCTCGGTTAATGCTCTTTGCGGAACCATCGACAGCGCTAAGGATCTTCTTAACAGCGGAGCTGTTAAGCTTTTAGGCGGCTTGCTCGGCATAGTTAAAAACGCTAACCTTAAAAACTGGCCGTCGGGCATGACAAGAGAAAAGAACGCTCAGCTCGACATAGTCAACGGCATTGCAACTCTTCTTAAAGACAACGCAGGTCTCGTTAAAAAGGTTATCAACGACGGCAAACTCGACGTCGGCATTATCGGCAACTTTGTTGATATTTCCGGCGTTAATAAGTACCTCTCGGATCTTCCGGGTATGTTAAAAGGCCTCGTTTATCCGATGTTCGCAAGAGTTGACGATGACATGACGCTCATCAACACTTATTCAACAACAACCGCAAATCCCGACACTCTTGTCAAGAAGGTCCTCATCAACGCTATGTCTAAGCCGCAGAGCTATACTTCTTATAAAGAAGACGCTTCCGGCAACTGCATAAGCAATCACATTGCTCTTCCGACAAGCGCTGAAGCAGGTCTTCGCGATTATTATGTTAAGGATTCAGACTCTAAGGGTGCTTACATCGAGGTATTTGAATATGATACCGCCAAGAAGATGTATGTAGCTCAGGAAGAGAAGTATTATAAGACCGAAGAAACCGATATGGAAGGCAAAGGCACAGGCGTTTATGTTTACGCTAACGCTGCCGGCGAAAACGTAAAATATTACGTTAAGGACAGCTACTTCCTTCCCTCACTTGCCACAAGCGGTAAGGTTTCCGAAATCTTCAACCTTGACAGCAATACTTTTGTTTCGGCTCTCTATCAGATAGCTCCCTATGTATTTAAGGATCTTGCTCCCGTTGTTCTCAACGGCTCGGTTAAGATGCTTCTTGCACAGTGGTTCGGCGCTGAAAAGACCGAGCTCTTCGGCGGCAAGGCTTCAGAGGCCACCGCTGTTCTCGCTAAGCTTCCGTCAGATGTAAAGGCATTCTATTCTAAGGCTGCCGGCGCATACAACTGGGAGTGGTCGGACTTCACAATAGGCTCCGACGGCAACGGCTATTATCGCCTTGTCAGCAAAGACGGTCTCACAGAGACCTGGCTCAAGTTTGATATGTCCACCGCTAATTCGTTCGCTAAGCTCATTAACTGGAATTACACCATCTCCGGTGATTTCGTTGACGAGTTTATGCCCACAGCTGCAAACGACGGCTCCGTTACTGCTTCGGCAGCGGGTTATACCACCGTTCTTGCGGCACTCAACGATTTTGTCGGCAAGGCAATCGACACAATGCTTTCGGATACTGCAAAGGCTGCAATCAATTGGACAAAGGGCGATAATACAAAGCTCATTCCCAATCTTCGCAAGGCTCTTCAGTATGTAGCAGCTTATAACCCCGAGTATCTCTTCGGTACCGGCTATGAGACTGTTTATGCAGGCTACTATGACACAGTTGTAGATAAGTCCGCTTCCAATCAGGATGTTGTTACCGCTCTCGGCGCAATCGGCGTTAAGGCTCTTATGCCTCAGATAATTCTCCCGACGGCTGCCGAGCTCAAGGGACAGAACGTAACCGCTCTTCTCGCTTGCGTAATTCGTGAGCTTGCAACTCAGTTCGTTCCGACTTACAACTATGACGCACTTATTTATACCGATTACAACTCGAAGACCCTCGTAAAGGGTAAGGACAGCGGCTATTGGCTCGATGTTATCTTTACCATGGGCACCGACATCGGTATGAAGTATCTCTCCAAGCTTGCCGACCTCGGCTCCGATGATGGCGGCTACCAATTTAAAGCCTCCAAGACTTATAAGCTTGCAGACTTCGAAAATAACACACGCGCTTGGGAAGACACCATTGACTGGATAATCGACTGGGCTCTCACCTCTGACAACGAGTGGTGCTGGAAGGTACAGAAGCTCATCAACACCGGCGACCTTGACCTCGACCTTGCTACCGCACAGGATCCGTGGGTTAAGCTCGACAAGATTATCCGCGACGTTCTTCCTGTTGAGAAGATAATCAACGAAACCGCTACTGACGGTAAGACCTTCCTTGAGACTGTTCTCAGAGAAGACATTATCGACAGCCTTCTCAACCTTGACGTAAGCAAGCTCCTCGGTACAAACAGCGTTACGGGCATATTCAATATTCCTGCTAACAGCACTCTCAGAACCGAGGCTATGTATCCCGCAGTATTCAGAATCGTAAGAGAACTCCTTAACAAGGTTCTCGGCAAGGTATGCGGCAACACCGCTCTTATCGCCGATTCTTACAATTCAATTGACGCTATTCTTCAGAAGAAAGCTATTGCAGACCTCGCAGAGAAATTGATTTCAGGTATTGCCTATGCCGTTCAATCAGGCGGTCTTCTTGACGTAGCTCTTCCGTTCGTAAACTTCTTCCTCGGCTGGACTACTAACGCTCAGTCCTATGCTGAGCCTAAGCTTACAATAGATAAGGGTACACTTAACTATGTACAGCTTACAAACGGCCAGATGAATACTACTCTTAAGGTAACAAACGCATCTGCAGGTATGCTCTTAAAGCACGGCGATACATATGATCATCCTTATATGCTCACTCTTAAGTCTGTTACCGTTAACGACACCGAAATGCTCAAAAACGGCGAAACGACTCTTTCACCGTATGAGAGCACCGATGTTACTCTTAACACGGCAGTTCCCACAGACAGCCTTGTAAAGGTAACCGCTGTTTATAGCTTCACCTTCAAGGACGGTACTGCTTACAACGGCGACATTACTTCCACTACCTTTGAGTATGCAACCAACGATACAGCCGATACCGTCGGCACCCCTTGGTCTAAGGAAGATAAGAAGACAAACTTATATGAGGTAGTTAAGATGAAGGGTGAAACCACCACAGATTACCTTGTAACAAGTGCATCGGCTCTTGCTTCTGCTATTTCAAACATTGCCGTAACCTGGACTAACCAGAGAGATTCTGATTGTAAGTTCGACGCAAGCTCTGTTTCCGCTTATAATTCAACCTACTTTGAGTCCTCGGGTCAGGCAGAGGCTCTCGTCGGTCAGAAATTCTTGACAGGCGATCCCAACGGTATTGTTACCGTTAACCCGCTCAGACTTAAATCCGATGTTGACGCAGCGACGGTTCCCTCGGGTGCCACATATGCTCTCGGTAACAGCTCGGTAGCTGTTTACGGTGAATACAGGAAACGTCACGGTACTCTTACCATGACTGCCCCGTTCGGCACTCTCTATTACTACAATGCGATGCCGATTAAAACTCTTGTAGACAGCGAGTTCAAGGCTAACCGCGATTCTTCTAAGTATCCGGCAGAGGCTTGGGACACTTACTGGACAGCTCTTACCGCTGCTGCTAAGATTGCTTACGGCCCGTTCAAGAAGGCTAACCTCGGCAATTACAGTGATGCTAATCTCACTGCAGCCATAACCGCTCTTGAAACCGCCGTTAAGGCTCTTGATACAGCAAGCACAACACCTTCAAGCGGTTCCGCAACCGTTACACCGGCTCCCATTGAGGATGCTCTTAAGGATGCCGGCGACATCAACTATCAGAACTTCGACCTCTATGCTTATTGGGCTTACGAAAAGGCAATGAAAGCCGGCAACGCTATCATTGACGCTTACAAGGGCCCCGTAGCTCCCGAAAAGTACATTGACGGCAGCTCACTTTCAGAGGCTGAAATTACTGCTATTGCCAACAAGGCAAACGCTACATATAAGAGTGCTATCGTAGCTTCCATGAAGGCTCCTTCAACCGAAGCTCAGAACGCTTATATGGATGCCGTAAAGGCTTACAAGGCTCCCAGTTATTCGGAGCTTGAAGTCCTTAACAGCGCTAAGAACATTGCTTGGTATGCAAGCTTCCTGAAGAGCGCTACGGTTAAAACCGAAAAGCAGTTCCTTGATAAGGAAATCAAAGCCGCTAAGGCTCAGGGCTACAAAGAGGCTGATTACACAGCAGGCTCTTATGCAAGATACACCAAGGCTCTTGCAGCTGCCGAGGCATTAAATGCCAACGCTAAGGCTCTTCAGTCCGAGGTATTCGATGCTAAGTATGAGCTTGAAATCGCTCAGCGCGCTCTTATGCCGAAATCGGCTTCTGCTCTCGAGGCAGGTGCTTACACCGAGCTTGAGGCAGTTATAGCTCAGGCTAAGTCAATATTCACTGACAACAGTGCATATACATTTGACGCTTCTAAGGCTGACGGCCTCACAGAGACCGAAGCTTATGCTAAGCTTGTTTCCGTACTCGGCTATGAGTACACCGATGAGAAGGGCAACACAGCAAACCTTTACAGCGGCTCCGCTGAAAACTATGCTGCAAATGACCGCTTCTATTCAAACGTTGTAGCAGCTCAGATTGACGCTGTTGTCACAAACCTCAAGAATGCTATGGCTCCGTTCGTATGCAAGTACGTAGCAGTTCCCACCACAGCGGGTTCAAATGAGGGCGTTTCCGTAACAGAGAACACTTCTCTCATCACCGGCGTAACACCCGGCTCGCTTGCTACTGCCGACGACGTACTCGCAAGAGTAACGGCTAAGGATTCTTCGGCTACAACTCTTAAAGTTGCCGCTAACGCTGCTGGCCTTTATGGTACAGGCGCTACCGCAACACTCAGCCTCAAGTCGAGCGGTGCTCCGGTTGCTATCTACACAGTCGTTATCTACGGCGATGTAAACGGCGACGGTGTTGTTGACGGATTCGATGCTTCCTCCATGGACCTCGCAATCAACAACAAAGCTGCTCTCACAGGCGCTTATAAGACTGCAGGCGGCCTTGCTACCGGTAAGGTTGACCTCGCTAACTACGGCCTTGTAGTTGACGCTGCTTACGGCGGAACTGCAATCGCTCAGAAGTAATTTCCTTTAATTACTTAAGTTAAAACCCGGTGGGGGAGTTTTCTCCCCCACAAGGGCGTATGTAATGGGATATTCTTAAAAAGATTAGAGCATATACTTTAAAAGTGCGGCGGAATAGTTTTGTGAAAAAACGGTACAAAGCTTGTAAAGCTCGCGAGGAAATAACTTTATTTGTGATAGCGTAAGGGATATTTTCTTTCGGTGTGCCATTTTTATTCACAAATTATTGACATTGTGCTCTCAAAAGTGTATATTTAATATTGATTAAGAATAGAAGGAGGCAAAAAATGACCAAGGCAAAAAAGGCTATTAGCCTTATTGTATCTGTAGTTATGCTCCTTGGCGTGCTTGCAGTCGGCGTTTTCGCAAATGATAATACCGGTGTCGCAGAAAACGGCACTATCGCTTTATCGTTTGACAAGGCGTCTTATAACGCAGGCGATACGGTCAAGGTTACCGTAAAATTAACTACAGATTATTATGCTGCAACGGTTTCTGTTCCTGTTCAGTATGACAGTAGTGCTGTTAAGTTTGTAAGCGGCACAACCGATTCAACGCTGTTCGGTGCAGGCGATGCAACAAAGACGGTCGTAAATGATGCTGCTGCGGGCGGCAAGACTTATGTCTATGTCGGCGTATTACCGCAGGCTGCCGGCGGAGCTGTTGCTCAGAAGGCAAACGGCGTCGTACTTTCGACCCTCACCTTTACCGCTTCTAAGGCCATTTCCGATACTGCGGCCGCTTTCGGTGTGCTTAACGATCAGAAAACAATGACCAATCTCGGCGGTAAACTCTATGTAGGTTCCTACAAGACCTCTGATGTAGCCTCAACGGTTTATACCACAGGTCAGAAACTTACTTTCCCGGTAATGAAGGCTGCAGCTGCAGCTGATCCGGAACTTATCCTTACCGAAACAGGTGCAGATTACGGTACCGTAATCAGAAAAGACCTTTGCACAGGCTCGGGCGACTATGCCGGCTGTGTATTCGGTATAGACACCCTTAATGGCGAAAACATTGAGGATTATGTTACCACAAAAGCAGGTTCTATTGAAGTAGTTGCCAACGATCAGGGCAATATAACTACCGGAGCAACCATCCTTCTTAAAAATGACAGCGGCGAAGTAGTTGCAACCTATGTATTCATTTACTTCGGCGATGTAAACGGCGACGGTGCAGTTGACTCAGCTGACGCTGCTGCAGTTGAATTGCATGACCAGTTCGTTGAACTTTTGGACGAAGATACAGCTCCTTATTACGCTGCTGAAGTAAACGGCGACAGTGCTATTGACTCTGCTGACGCAGGTGCAATAGAATTACATGACCAGTTCGTTGAATTGCTTAGCGATCAGAATGTACTCGCTGAAGCTTTCAATTCTGCGTGGTAATTGTCATCACTGCAAAACAATTATATATTTACAAATAGGAGATTAATTTATGCTTAAGATGAGAAAAATTTTAAGTGTGGCTCTTGTTGTAGTAATGGCCTTAAGCATGATGGTTATGAGCTCGTCGGCTTTGACTGATGGTAAGACTTTCGGTTTTGTCGTTAAGGCGGATAAAACCGAGAAAGAGATTGTTCCAGGCGCAAAAGTTACTGTTACAATCGCTTTAGATATGTCTGACTATAACCAACTTATGAGTGATATGCGTCTCGCTATCCTCTTTGATAACACGGTTTATACGCCCGACCTTACAACTCGTACGTTTCATGGTGACTGGGCTGAATATGCAAAAGAGACAACAAAACCGACAGTTAACCCGACATTTGCTTCATTGACAATGGCCAACTCGACAATGACAGAGGAAGAAAAAGCTCTGTATAACAGCTGCGTCCTTCAGGTTGTTAATGGCGACACAACAAAAGGTCATTCGGCAAAAACCGGATATAAAGTTACTGAAGAAGCTGATGGCGTTTCAGTTGTTCAGTTTAGCATCGTTTTCAATGTTACCGGTGATGCAGCTGCTCTTGCTGCTGGTAACAAAAACATATTGATTTCCGATGCAAGTGGTTCAAAGGCTCAGTACATTAAGCAGACAACAGGTTCTACTGTAGCTACTTATGTTCCTCAGGCAAGCATTGATACTACAAGAGCTAACATTATGGCTAACATGCCGTCAGCTCCGTCTTATGCTGTAGCTAAGTATAAGACTCAGGTTAAGTTCACAGGCGATAAGACAACTGCTCCGGATGATCTCTTCCAGTTCAGACTTACTTCGGTTATCACAGCTGCTGACTTCGCTGCTATGAACTCAAACGGCAATACAATTAAGAGCGTTGGCTTCATTGCTGCCAACACAGGCGCTGCCGATGCAGATGCTGCTAAGACAGCAGTTGAAAAGGGCACCGCACTTCCGTCAGCTTGGAAGGCTGCTTCTACCGACTATGTAAGTCAGGCAAACGCTTCTTCCGATGCATACTTCGGCGCAATCGTCAAGAATATCTCTCATGCTTCTCAGGCAACTGATATTGACTGCATCGCTTATGTATGCTACAATGACGGTACTGCCGATCATTATGTTTGGTATTCCGCAGCTGTAACTGCTAAAGTTGCTTCAGGATATGATGCTGCTGTTGCTGCTTGGAAAGCTCAGTAATTGAATTTTACCAAGAAACCACAGCGAAACTTTACTATCGGTTCGGCTGTTCAAAACTGAATATTCCGTTCCGACATTAAATTTTATTATTATATCTTGAAAGGAGATTAAATCTCAATGAAACAGGTTTATCAAACACCGGATTTCGATGTTTCTGCATACGAGCTTGATGATATCATCACAATCTCCATAGGCACCGGCCCCGTAGAGGGCGGCGACTCGGGTTGGGTTGAGATCTGACGCTCACGTAGCAATCGATCCGATTTATTAACAATCATAAGCAGAGCAAGGTTCGCCTTGCTCTGTTTTTTTGTGCCCTGTTTTACATTTTGTGCACCATTCCGTTTCTGTACCCGATTCTGATATCGTGTGCCTATTCTGTTTTTGTACTTAATTTAGGTGCTGTATGCCTATTTTTTGTGGTATGTGAGAGATAAAGAGGAAGAGTATGACAGAAGCGTTGTATGTCAATTCTTTTTTGTGTGCCATATAAGGAGCTTTCCACACACCCCTGCCCGCCCTTTTCACTATTCGTTTTCCACTTCCGTTTTCGTCTTTTAACTTTTCAGCCTCCATTGCAGAGAGCAAGCCTCGCCAAAGCAGTTTGGAAGCTTTTTGCCTCCCTTGAAAAGGGAGGTGGGTTGCCGCAGGCAACTCGGAGGGATTTCATAGAATTTATGGGATTTAAAAAGAACGTGCGTGACCTTTAATCCGCTTTTTGCCTCCTTGAAAAGGGAGGTGGGTTGCCGAAGGCAACTCGGAGGGATTTCATAGGAATTTACGGAATTTAAAAAGAATGTGCGTGACCTTTAATCCGCTTTTGCCTCCCTTGAAAAGGGAGGTGGGTTGCCGAAGGCAACTCGGAGGGATTTCAAAGGAATTTACGGAATTTAAAAAGAATGTGCGTGACCTTTTAATTCGCTTTTGCCTCCCTTGAAAAGGGAGGTGGATTGCCGAAGGCAAGCCGGAGGGATTTCATAGGAATTTAAAAAGAACGTGCGTGACCTTTTAATTCGCTTTTTGCCTCCCTTGAAAAGGGAGGTGGGTTGCCGCAGGCAAGCCGGAGGGATTTCTTGGGAGCATGTGGAATTTAAATAAAAAGCGCAATACCTTTTAATCCCTCAGTCCGCTCGTGGACTCGCGTCCAGCTCCTGACGGGAGCCCGTCCCCTTTGTCACTATGTGACATTTCCCCACACCGTGGGGAATCACCCTTTACAAGGGAGCCTGAATAATCCCTCAGTCCGCTCGTGGACTCGCGTCCAGCTCCCTTTACAAGGGAGCCTGAATAATCCCTCAGTCTGTTCGCGTTGCTCACAGCCAGCTCCTGACGGGAGCCCGTCCCCTTTGTCGCTCCGCGACATTTCCCCACACCGTGGGGAATTACCCTATTTGATGTAGCCTGAAAGCGGCTGCAATGTAATTCGGCAGTCGAAAGAGACATTTATGCAAAAAATCCGCGATTTTTGCCGCAATTTCAAAATTTCGGCAGATTGACGAATAATTAAAACATCGATTATTTATTTTGACGGAGTAATCATCAATATATTGTGTAGTTGCTCATTTACAACCCACAGATGTATTCGTCATTTTTTCAAATTCGCGGCTGTTTAGTTTAACAAATTCAAATAATAGTTAAAAAACATCTAAACGTCCGCAATTTTGAGTTCGTTTTGTTTGCCGCGTCGTATTTTTGCGTTGACAAGAGTCTTTTTTGTGCTATAATTACAAGTGAACGGTAATTCACTACACGTGGTTATCTATGGTGCACCGCTTTTGCGCAGCACCGTTTCGTTAATTTTATTAAACGGAGGTCACGATATGGACACAAGATTTGCAATTTCGGAGTACAATGACGCTGTTGCAGTCAACAAAGAGCTTGATGAGCTTATTAAAAAGCCGATTTACACCATCAAGCCGGAGGCTCTTAAAAAATACGAGGATGAGTATTACAACAAAAAGTGCCTCAAATCAAAAGCACAGATTGAGGAAGCTCGCCAGATAATCCCCGGCGGCGTTCAGCATAACCTTGCTTTCAACTATCCCTTCCCGCTTGTTTTCACAAAGGCAGAGGGTGCATATCTCTATGACGTTGACGGCAACAAGTATTTTGACTTCCTTCAGGCAGGCGGCCCGACTGTTCTCGGCTCCAACCCGAAAGCTGTTCGTGAGCAGGTCATCGACCTCCTTAATACTTGCGGTCCCTCAACCGGACTTTTCCACGAGTTTGAGTACAAGCTCGCCAAAAAGATTTCCGACAGCGTTGAAACCGTTGATATGTTCCGTATGATGGGCTCGGGCACCGAGGCTTGCATGGGTGCGGCTCGTATCGCGAGACTTGCTACAAAGCATAAGAACATCATAAAGATGGGCGGCGCTTACCACGGCTGGTCAGATCAGATGGCTTACGGTATCCGCGTAAACGGCACCAAGTTCACACAGGCTCACGGTGTTCCGCTCAACTGCTTTATGTTCATTCAGGAGACTACTCCGAACGATCTTGACGATCTTGAGAAAAAGCTCAGACTCAACCAGTTCCGCGGCGGCACAGCAGCCGTTTATATGGAGCCGGTAGGCCCCGAGAGCGGTACTACCCCCATCACCGTTGAATATGTTAAAGGCGTTGAGCGTCTTTGCCGCAAATACGGCGCACTCCTCGTATTCGATGAGGTTGTTACAGGCTTCCGTATCGGTATGGCAGGTGCTCAAGGTTACTTCGGCGTATCGCCCGACCTTACCATATTCGGTAAAGTTATTGCAGGCGGTTATCCGGGTGCAGGCGGCATCGGCGGTAAGAGAGAGTACATGAAGTATCTCGGTGCAGGCCTTGATTCGAGCGGTAAGAAGATCCACAAGGCTCTTGTCGGCGGCACAATGACCGCTAACCCGCTTTCATGCTGCGCAGGCTACTTCACTCTTGAAGAAATCGAAAGAACCAACGCTTGCCAGAAGGCAGGTCAGATGGGCGACAGAATTTGTGCGGGTCTTAAAGAGCTCGTTAAGAAGCACGGTCTTCCCTTCGTAGTTTGGAACACCGGCTCTATCTGCCACCTTGAGACAGTCGGCACAATGCACTATCAGATTAACTGGAAGAAACCGTGGGAAATCCCGGCAATTCTCGGCGAGACCGGCATAAGACAGAAGGAAATGGAGCATATGGGCGCAGCTTACATGGCAGAGGGTCTTGTAACTCTCGCAGGCAGCCGTCTTTATACTTCAGCCGCTTATACTCCTAAGATGATCGACCAGGCTCTTGCTTGCTTCGACAGAGTATTTGAAAACGTCGCTGTTAAGGTTGACTGAATTTAATCCCAAGAAAACGGGGCGGACGGGTTTTCCGTCTGTCCCGCTTTGTTATAAATAACGAAGAGGTGAATACAATGGATATAATGGAAGCAAAACAGCTCGTCATTAAAGCCGGTATAGAGGTTGTTGAATACGGCCTTATCGCGAGAACATGGGGTAATATTTCATGCAGAGTAGACGATAAGAGATTCGTTATTACTCCGAGCGGACGTCCCTATGAAACTCTTACTCCCGACGAAATAGTAGTTGTTAATATCGACGATTGCAGCTATGAGGGTGACATTAAGCCGTCCTCCGAAAAGGGCATTCATGCCGAGGCATATCGTCTTCGCCCCGAGGTTAATTTCGTAATTCACACGCATCAGATGCAGGCATCCGTCATAAGTGCGCTCGGTATGGATATAAACGAGGTTGAACCCGCGTCGGCCGAAATAGTCGGCGATAATGTCCCGATTGCGGCATACGGACTTCCCGGAACCGGCAAGCTTCGCAAGGGCGTTGTCGAGGCTATAAAGCGTTCGGACTCCAAGGCCGTAATTATGGCTCACCACGGTGCTCTTTGCATGGGTAAGGATTACGACGAGGCGTTTAAGGTAGCGGCAGAGCTCGAAAAGATCTGCGAAACTACCGTTAAAAACAGATACCGTCTCATCACCGGTAAGGTAGCCGAGACCTTAGGCGACGTAGCCGAGTATATCGGCTCGCTCTTTGACTCGAGTGCCAAGGAGGCTCCGGTATTTGAGCCGTGCAACAGCGAACGTGACGGCAGCGTGTTTAATATAAGTGCCGTAGACGGCGACGGCTCGATAGTCAGAATAGATATTAAAACGGGTGAGCTTGTAGCAGGCAATGATTATCCGGCTTCGGCTGAAATGCACAGAGCCATCTATAAAAAGCGCAAGGACGTAAACTTCATTATGCACACCAAAACACCGGCGGAAGTCGCAATGTCTAAGTCGGGCAAAACAATGAAGCCGCTTCTTGACGATTTTGCACAGCTTGTCGGCGCAACCGTTCGCTCGGTAACATTTAATCCCAACAGCACAAAAAAGACCGCTAAGAAGGTCGTAAAGGCTCTCAAGGGCAGAAACGGCGTTCTTCTTAACAACAACGGTGCGCTTTGCGTATCGGGCAGCGAATATGATGCCACAGCGGTTGAAATGGTAATGGATAAGGGCTGCAAGACCGCAGTCGGCGCAAGACTGTTTGAGGCAGGCAAGCCCATAAACCCCATTGAGACAAGACTTATGAGATTTATATATCTCAAGAAGTACTCAAAGCAGGCTAAAAAGTGATATTTGAATATGGTGTAAAAAAGTGTCGCAAACCTCGTGTTTGCGGCACTTTTGCATTTTCCGGACTTTGTTTATTACGGTTTTGAGCGGCTCGCTTCGTTCTGCGTCGCGGCAAAACCGGAGGCTTACCGGGCTAAAATAAAATCGCGCGTTAATTCTCAACCGAAGAGCTGCCGCATATACATATAGTGTTGTACCTGCCATAAGGGACACGGTGTTTATAAAGCGGCAGGCATAGTGTAAACAAAGCAGGTGAGAATTATGAAAAAATATTACCCCGAGGGTTCACGCCCGGACATCGAAGCCGTCGAAAAAAGACTTTCAAGCCCGGCGGAGCTCAAAAACGCCTTTTTGTCGGGAGAATCGCTTGAGGCGCGCGCGGTTCTCTGCGACCGCGGACATAATCTCGACGTGGATTTAAGGTGTATGAAGGGATTTATGCCGCGCAAGGAATGTGCTATGGGGATTGAAAATAACACGGTTCGCGACATAGCCATAATATCGCGCGTTAATAAGCCCGTTGACTTTGTGATAACGGGATTTTCCGAGAATGAAAGGGGCGAGACATTCGCTCTGCTAAGCCGCCGCAAGCTCCAAGAGGAGTGCGCGGCAAATTATACTTCAAGACTCATTCCGGGCGATATAATCGACGCGCGCGTGACGCACCTTGAGCCGTTCGGCGCGTTTTGCGACATAGGCGCAGGCATTTCGGCACTTATGCCGATAGACGGTATCTCGGTGTCGCGCATACCTCATCCGTGTGTTCGTTTTTCGGTTAATCAGGATATAAAGGCAGTTGTGAAATCGATAGACGAAAACGGCAGAATCACCTTGTCACAAAAGGAGCTGCTCGGCACTTGGGAGGAAAATGCTTCAAAATTCGCGCCCGGAGAAACCGTGCCCGGAGTAATACGTTCTGTGGAGGATTACGGTATATTCGTGGAGCTTGCGCCCAATCTTGCAGGGCTTGCCGAATGTGCCTCAGGGCCGCGCGCAGGCGACAGTGCCGCGGTTTACATAAAAAGCATAAATCCCGAAAGGATGAAAATAAAGCTTATTATCGTGGACTATTTTACCGGTGACGGCAAAAGTCCGGCGGCGGATTATTTTATAAGTGACGGTCACATAGATAAATGGACATATTCGCCCGAAACGTCAATTAAAAGGGTTGAGACGGATTTTATGAGCTGATTGTATAAAAAATATTGCAAAAATGATATAATTATGGTAATATCTACTTAATTGTTTAAAGCAGGGGGAGAATAATTATGTCAAAAAACAGGATGAAAAAGTTTGTCAGTATACTTTTGGCACTGACCATGACAGTTCTTTGCTTTGTTCCCGCGGCAGCCGCAGAGCCCAAGGATAAGGTTACGCCTATCCTGATAATAGCCGGCTTCGGCGAATATGTGCTGGTGGACGGCGACGGAAATCAGGTTTGGGGGCCGTCGCAGGACGCAATAGTTGAAACGGCGAAAAACGCCATAGCTCCGCTCGGCGCGTTTCTAAAGGGAGATTATGAAACGTTTTGCACGGGAATAGTGGAAATAGCAAACAATCTTTTCGAGCCGGTTTCGTGCAATCCCGACGGCACGGCAAAGCACCCCGACGTCACCGTTATAGACCAATATACCGAGCCGGTATCGCAATACGGACTTGACGAGGTCACAAGGGGAGACGCCTTCGATAAGGATATAGTCGACGCGTGCTGCGACGAAGTCGGTGCCGACAACGTTTACGTTTACGGTCTTACTTGGCATAAATCTATGCAGGAGCTTGCAGCGGACATAAACGCGTATGTTCAAAAAATCAAGGCGGATAAGCACGTCGACAAGGTGTCAATTGCCGGCCACAGTATGGGCGGAGCGGTTTTGGCTTCGTATTTGGGGCTTTACGGCTGTGACGACGTCTCAAACATAACCATGCTAAATTCCGCATTTACGGGGCTTGATATGGTGGGCTGTCTCTTTAAGGGCGAGATAGACGTCGGCATAGATGAGCTTATCCCGTTTATAAATCAGAGTATGAATTCCGACACTCTCGGCAAGGTGCTTGACACACTCAAGCTTTTGCAGCTTGCGGTGCCGAAGCTTGAAGGCTTCCTCGAGACCGAGCTTCCCGACGGCAGCGGCAGAACCTATAAGGATCGAATTTATACCGAGTGCCTTGTTTCCGGCTTCGGCTACACGCCGAGTCTTTGGGCGTTTGTACCCGATGAATACTATGATGACGCAAAAGCCGTAATGCGGGCGTATATGGAGAAAAATCAGCAGCAAAGCGGCGTCTCGGCTTCTGTGATAGCTGCCAACTGGGCGACCTTTGAGAGAAAAATCGACGAGATACACGATATACAGGCGAATATTTCTTCGATTTTACAGAGAGCCAAGGCAAGCGGCACTTCTGTTTGCATATTCTCAAACTACAATCTTTATATAGCGCCGTTTACGCCTACCGCCGATTACACGAGCGACGGAGTTATAGAGACAAACCGTACAAGCGGCGGTGCCACCTGCGCCCGTCTTAAAACAACTCTCGGCGACGATTACGTTCAGGCGAGGGACGTCGGGCACAACTGTCTTTCCGAGGACGGCATTATCGACGCCTCAACCTGTATGCTCCCCGAAAACACCTGGTTTATAAAGAATTACGGCCATTCGATGTTTGATTACCGCAAAAACGGCTGTGACCTTTATGTGCGGGCGATGACGGCGAAAACGCAGCCGACCGTTGACACTTGGGCGGAGTATCCGCAGTTCCTTGTGTATAATGCGGGAACTCACTACGTGGCTCCGCTTACGGCAAAGCTCGGCGACGTGGACCTTGACGGCAGCATAACGCCCGTTGACTCAAGGCTTGCTTTAAGATACGTAAACGGTATGGAGGAGCTGTCCCCCACGGCTAAATATGTTGCGGACGCAAACCGCAGCGGCGATATTTCGACCTTTGACGCGGAGTACATCTTAAAGATGTATGCGGGTCTTGTATAATTTCATTTCCGAAAGGAGCTGTAATTCTTACGGCTCCTTTTTGATTTGCACAGTTGTTAGTTGCAAAAAACGGCGTAAAACTTGCATATTTTCCCCTAAAATGCTCAAATTTGTATTTTGTGCTTAATTTATTTCGCCGAAATACAAAAAATTCGCAAAAACTATGGAAATGCCGTATTTTTTCTGTTATAATATCAAGCGGTTTATAATGCCCATAGCTTTAAAGCGAGGGCAGCCATTAACACTGTAATTTATAATTGGAGGTATTCTCAATGGCAAAAAAGTATTGCTACCTTTTTTCAGAGGGTAATGCTAACATGCGTGAGCTCCTCGGCGGTAAAGGCGCAAACCTTGCCGAAATGACCAACATCGGTCTTCCGGTACCGCAGGGCTTCACTATCACAACAGAAGCTTGTACTCAGTATTATGAGGATGGCCGCGAGATCAATCCCGAGATCATGGCTGAAATAAACGAGTACATCGTAAAGATGGAAGGCATCACCGGTAAAAAGTTCGGCGATAAGAAAAATCCGCTTCTCGTATCGGTTCGTTCCGGTGCGCGCGCTTCAATGCCCGGTATGATGGACACAATCCTCAACCTCGGCCTTAACGAGGAGGTTGTTAACACAATTTCCGAAATGTCAGGCAATCCGAGATGGGCTTGGGACTGCTACAGAAGATTTATTCAGATGTATTCCGACGTTGTTATGGAAGTCGGCAAGAAATATTTTGAGCAGCTTATAGACGCTATGAAAAAGGAAAAGGGCGTAACTCAGGACGTAGAGCTTGACGCCGACGACCTTAAAAAGCTCGCTATGCAGTTCAAGGATGAGTATAAGGCTAAAATAGGCGAGGATTTCCCGAGCGATCCCAAGGATCAGCTCATGGGCGCTATCAAGGCTGTTTTCCGTTCATGGGACAACCCCCGTGCAAACGTTTATCGCCGTGATAACGACATCCCGTATTCATGGGGTACCGCAGTTAACGTACAGTCAATGGCATTCGGCAACATGGGCGATGATTGCGGCACAGGCGTTGCATTCACACGTGACCCGGCTACCGGCGCTAAGGGCCTCTTCGGTGAGTTCCTTACAAACGCTCAGGGCGAGGACGTTGTTGCAGGCGTTCGTACTCCCATGCACATCACAGAGATGGAGCAGAAGTTCCCCGAGGCATTTGCAGAGTTCAAAAATGTTTGCAAGACCCTTGAGGATCATTACAGAGATATGCAGGATATGGAGTTCACCGTTGAGCACGGCAAGCTTTATATGCTTCAGACCAGAAACGGTAAGAGAACAGCTCAGGCAGCTCTTCAGATTGCTTGCGACCTCGTTGACGAGGGTATGAGAACCGAGGAAGAAGCGGTAGCTATGATTGACCCGCGTAACCTTGATACTCTTCTTCACCCGCAGTTTGACGCAGCAGCTCTTAAAGCAGCTACTCCGCTCGGCAAGGGCCTCGGTGCTTCTCCCGGTGCTGCTTGCGGTAAGATAGTATTCACCGCAGAGGATGCAGAGGAGTGGAACGAGAGAGGCGAAAAGGTTGTTCTTGTTCGTCTTGAGACCTCTCCCGAGGACATCACCGGTATGAAGGCTTCTCAGGGTATTCTCACCGTTCGCGGCGGTATGACTTCACACGCTGCCGTTGTTGCACGCGGTATGGGTACTTGCTGCGTATCGGGCTGCACAGCTATCGATATGGACGAAGAAAATAAGAAGTTCACTCTCGCAGGTAAGGAATTCCACGAGGGCGACTACATTTCAATAGACGGTTCTACCGGCAACATCTATGAGGGCATTATCCCGACTGTTGACGCTACCATAGCAGGCACATTCGGCAGAATAATGGGCTGGGCTGATAAGTACAGAACCCTCAAGGTTCGTACCAATGCAGATACTCCGGCTGACGCTAAGAAGGCAAGAGAACTCGGCGCTGAGGGTATCGGCCTTTGCCGTACAGAGCATATGTTCTTTGAAGAGGACAGAATTGCCGCATTCAGAGAGATGATTTGCTCCGACACCGTTGAAGAGAGAGAAGCTGCTCTTGATAAGATTCTTCCTTATCAGCAGAGCGACTTTGAAAAGCTCTATGAAGCACTTGAGGGCTGCCCGGTAACAATCCGTTTCCTCGATCCGCCTCTTCATGAGTTCGTTCCCACCGAAGAAGCTGACATCAAGAAGCTTGCAGACGCTCAGGGCAAGACCGTTGAGCAGATTAAGGCTATCATCGCTTCTCTTCACGAGTTTAACCCGATGATGGGTCACCGCGGACTTCGTCTTGCAGTAACCTATCCGGAAATCGCAAAGATGCAGACTAAGGCTGTTATCCGCGCCGCTATCAACGTTCAGAAGGCTCATCCGGACTGGACTGTTGCTCCCGAAATTATGATTCCGCTTTCATGCGACGCTAAAGAGCTTAAATATGTTAAGGACATCGTTGTTGAGACTGCAGATGCAGAAATTGCAGCTGCCGGCTCCGATATGAAGTATGAAGTAGGTACCATGATAGAGATTCCGCGTGCAGCTCTTACCGCAGGCGACATCGCTAAGGAAGCTGAGTTCTTCTGCTTCGGTACCAACGACCTTACTCAGATGACTTACGGCTTCAGCCGTGACGATGCAGGTAAGTTCCTCGGTGCTTACTATGACAAGAAGATATTCGAGAGCGATCCGTTTGCTAAGCTTGACCAGGTCGGCGTAGGCCAGCTCATGGAAATGGCTGTTAAGAACGGTAAAGCTACCCGTCCGTCACTTCACTGCGGTATCTGCGGTGAGCACGGCGGCGACCCGTCTTCTGTTGAGTTCTGCCACAAGATCGGCCTCGACTATGTATCTTGCTCACCGTTCCGTGTTCCGATCGCTCGTCTTGCTGCTGCTCAGGCTGCAATCGCAGAGAAGAACAAATAATCAGAGTTTGATTTTGGGCAACCCCAATTTTTAAACCATAACAGGAAAAAGACCTTGCAGAGTAAAATCCGCAGGGTCTTTTTTGCGCATTGTCGGAGCGCCTTAAAGATAAAAAATCAATGTGTGGATTGACGGCTTCGTTTACTTTGATGAGAAAAAAGTCTCCGTCGGCTGAATTTTGTCGCCGAAATGCGCCTTTTGATTGACAATCCGACGTAAACATTTTAAAATATCAAGAAGAGATTTTAAAAGGACGCGAAATATGAAGAAAAAAGTCAGATTGAAAAAGACGGTAAAAAGAAAATTTTTGCTGTTTGTAATTTTGGCCGTTATAATGACGGGGCTTATAGTCGGCGAGCTTACGATAGGGCAAAGAGAGGTAAAGGACCCTGCCGTCGAGAGGCTCGAAGCAAAAATCAGCGAAACAACCACAGGGGAAGAACCGCAGGAGGAGACGACCGAAGAAGAGACTACCGTGGAAACGACAGCCCCTGAAACTGTTCCGGAGACGACCGCATCGGCACCGCCCGTTACGGCTTCGGCAGCCGATTTTAACAATCCCCAAACCGTAGACCCGAACTCGGGCAATTGGGAGCTCACGCTTGTTAACGCAGGGCATAAGCTGCCCGACGGATATGTGCCGTCGCTTGCAAACGCGATAAGCGGAAGCAGCGTGCAGCTTGATTCGAGAGTTGTTAAAGCATATCAAGAGATGTACGACGCCGCAAAGAAGGACGGCTGCGTTTTAACTCCGTATGCAGGGTATTGCTCGGTTTCACGTCAAAACGATAATTATAACCGAAAGGTGAGTTATTATAAAAATCAGGGCTTGTCCGATGACGACGCCGCCGCAAAGGCGCGCACGTTTATTTTACCGGGCGGATATTCCGAGCAAAATCTCGGTCTGTCAATGGATATTGTGAGTGCAAGCTCCGATTTTGCCTCTACAAAGGAGTTTTCGTGGCTTGTAAAAAATGCGCAGGATTACGGCTTTATTTTGCGCTATCCCGAAAATAAAACCGACAAAACGGGTATGAATTATCAGCCGTGGCATTGGCGTTATGTCGGTAAAGAGGCTGCAAAGGCGATGAATAAGAGTGGCCTGTGCCTTGAGGAGTATCTCAAAGCGGCATAAATCAAGACGAGGCTAAAAAAAGGGGAATTATATAATGCTTAACACAAGAGCCGGCGGAGTTTTAATGCATATCACGTCGCTCCCGTCAAAATACGGAATCGGCGTAATGGGCGAAGAGACAAAACGGTTTATACGCCGTATCAAGGATATGGGGTTTTCATATTGGCAGGTGCTGCCGCTTTGTCCTACGGATTTTTACGGCTCACCTTATGCGTCTCCGGCGGCATTTGCGTTGTCACCGCTTCTGATTGACCCGGACACGCTCAAAAATGACGGTTTTGTGTCGGAAGACGACCTTGCAAGAAGCGTATATTACGGCTCGCCTTACACGGCGGACTACGAATTTGCCGCAAAAAGCCGCAGGGAGCTTTTAAAAATCGCGTATCAAAACAAGAAAAACGAAGTATCTGCGGAGACTGAAAAATTCTGCGAGGAGAACCCGTGGTGCGAAGCATATTCGCTGTTTTGCGCCGCAAAGGAAAAATTCGGCGGCAAACCGTGGTATGAGTGGGATGAAAAATTCGCGCGGTACGAAAATGCGCTTAAAAACAGAGACGAGTTGAAAGACGAAGCCGATTTTTATAAATTTGAGCAGTATATTGCCTTTTCTCAATGGCACCGCATAAAGCAGTTTGCCAACGAAAACGGCGTAAAAATACTCGGCGATATGCCGATATACGTCTCAACCGACAGTGCCGATGTTTGGAGCAATACGGAGCTTTTTGAGATAGACGAGCGTAGCTTTGTGCGCCGCAGAGTTTCGGGAGTTCCGCCAGATTACTTCTCAAAGGACGGTCAGCTTTGGGGCAACCCGCTTTATAATTGGGATGTGCTTGAAAAAACGGGCTATGCCTGGTGGCTCAGCCGCATAAAGGACGCTTTTCGACTTTATGATACGGTCAGAATTGACCATTTTCGCGCATTTGCGTCATATTGGGCTGTTCCTGCGGACGAAAAAACGGCGAAAAACGGCGAATGGGTCAAGGGGCCCGGAATGAAATTTTTCGACGCCGTAAAGGAAGAAATGGGAGACGTTCCTATTATTGCAGAGGATCTCGGCGTGTTCGGCGAGGACGTCACACAGCTGCTTGATAAAACTCGATTCCCCGGTATGCGTGTAATACAGTTCGGCTTTGACCCGTGCGGAAACAGCACACATCTGCCGCATAACTATCCGCTGAATACCGTAGCATATGTCGGCACGCACGACAATACAACGCTGCTTGCGTGGCTTTGGGAGGCAACGCCCGAAGAGCGAGCCTTTGCGCTTGATTACTGCGGATTTACGGGCGATAACTGGGGCGACGGCGGATATTACAGCCCGTCCTGCCGCAAGATTATTGAAACCGTGTGGCGCTCTTCGGCAAAGCTTGCCGTCATTTCTTATCAGGATATGTGCGGTTTCGGCTCGGACGCGCGTATGAATGTTCCCGGCAGAGCGTTCGGCAACTGGCAGTTCAGAACCACCGAGGAAACAATAGACGGTATAGACAAAAATTATTTCAGACACATTAACGACCTTTTCAGACGTACCGGCGGCGAATAAAAACGAAAAGCTCCCCCAAGGGGAGCTTTTTTAATGGGTTTTATTTACAAGGCGAAGCACTCTGATAGGCTCCCTTGTAAAGGGTGATGCCACCGCAGGTGACTGAGGGATTAAAAGGTATTGCGCTTTTTATTCAAATTCCATATAACTCCGCAAAATCCCTCCGGCTTGCCTTGACGGCAACCCACCTCCCTTTACAAGGGAGGCAATGGCGAAGATGACTGAGGGATTATTCAGGCTCCCTTGAAAAGGGTGATTCCCCACGGTGTGGGGAAATGTCACGAAGTGACAAAGGGGACGGGCTCCCGTCAGGAGCTGGACGCGAGTTTGCGAGCGGACGACGGGTAGACGAAAGAAAAGCGAGACGAGAGTAAAATGCGAAAAAGTAAAAAACGACAAGCATCAAAGGATACTTGCCGTTTTTGGAGCCTTAACTATACACGTTTACGAACAAAAGAAGTTATTGAACAAGCTCAAAATATAGCTATGAATTATATGATTGATGAAATAAATAAATAAAGCTTTTAAGAAAATTACTAAAAATAATATTGATTATTTACACGACAAAATAAACCAATATTATGGGGAGTATATAAACTCTCAATTAATTAATGTCTTGCTATTCGTCTTTAGGTTTATCATAAACATTATGTTTGATTGATATTGTTCCATTGTCTAAATCAATATATCCCAAGTTAATGCAAATACCTCTCCAGTTCTCATTCCAGTATAACAAGATGTTAAAAATGCACAAGTAAATGTTTCATTATTTTCAAATCTATTTAAGAACCTCTTTACCATTTTCATCATAGTCAGTAACACCGAACCAATTACATCTCCAACAACAGCACCCAACATATTATACGAGCCTTCATTTTTCCTCGTTTTTATTATCTAAATTGCTTTTATATTCATTACCATATTCAGTAGTAAATCCAACAAAATATATTTTTTTTATATCATTATGATTAAAAAATGTTAATGAATCTGTTGCACCATTCGGATATTTGCAAGCCATATAATCCATAATTTTCCCATCTCTATCTTTGACTTTATACCCGATTATCATTAGCTTATCAAAATTTCCCTGAATTTCGACAACACTACCTATTATCATATATTTATCAAGAGAAACTTCTTGTAATTTTTTTCGTTTTTCTGCCATGTACCTATTAATTTCCTCTTCCGTTTTTTGTTGTCCATTTATACCCCATTTAATATCTTTATCTGACACAACAAATCTATCCTCTGCATTGTTGTTTAAATTATTCATTTATATCATTCCTTCCTTTTCCTTTGTAATAACGCACAAAAAAAATCAATCTTTTCAGATTGATTTAATCATTGACGTCGCATTGGTGCGACGATTTTATCTTTTGGAGCAGGTGAGGGGAATCGAACCCCCGTATTCAGCTTGGGAAGCTGATGTTCTGCCATTAAACTACACCTGCTTACGTGCTACGCTGAATATTTTATCATTATTTTTACAATAAATCAATAGTAATATGATACGCGGCACAGCTTAGCGGGGTAGGTCGCGCTGTCGCTTCTTATTACAGCTTTTCCACGGAGAGCCTCAGCCTTTTCAAATCGTTTTCGTCGGGATGAGACAGAGCACGGTCAAAGTTTTCAATCAGCATATCGAGATTCGGCACGGGATTCGGCAGGCTTTTCATTTTGATATAGCGCTCCCTGACCGTTTGCGGCATTTTTCCCTGACACATGTACTCGCCGACTGTGATGTTGCTGGCACTAATGCTCTTTTTTGTATTTGCGAGGATTTCTTTGAAGTACTCCTCGTCTCCGCCGAAGCCCGCCGTTCCGAAAAGAAAAATCCTTTTATTTTTCAGCTTTTCGAGCAAATCCAAGGTCGCCTTGTCGGCGGTTCCCTTATCCGTCCAAAAGCCTATAAACAAAATGTCGGATTGTGTATCGGCGTTTTCGCACACTCCGAAATAATTGCAGTTTTCCTCCGGCAGCGCGTCGCGAATGGCGTCGGCGAGCAGCCTCGTGTTGCCTGTCGGACTGCTGAAAATAATTGAATAGCTTTTATCTGTCATGATGAACCTCTTTACTTGTGCGGCATATTACATATGCGGCGAAATTATGTTATAAATTATTATATAATTACGACGGCAAACAGTCAACAGCCGCAAATGCCGAAAGCTTATACAAAAAGTAAGCTTTTCTGTGAACGGCAATAAAAAGGCTTTCGTTTCAGGTGAGACGAAAGCCTTGATTTTATGTGTTTGTGCTTGACGTTACGGCTTTGAGCCGCGCTTCAAAGCCTATTCAGTCCTTGAGCTCGTCAACATACTCGGTATGCTCACGCAGATACTTTTTATCCTCGGGCTTAAGGTCAAGTCCTATGGTTCCGCCCGGATTCATAAGGTAATCGGGGTCAAAATAGTTTTTAAGCGTGCGGATTATGCCGTATTCCTTTTCGCCGAGGTAGCCCTCAAGCCACGGGGCAAACATCTTTCCGATACCGTGGTGGTGGCTGATGGCAGCACCGCTCTTCTGTATGGCGTCGAGAATTGTTGCGTGATAAGCACGGAACTCCTCTTCGTCCTGCATTTTAGTCATAAAGATGAAGTAGAGGTTGGCACCCTGCGGATAGCAATGCGACATATGAGTTGTAACGATTGTGTTCGGAAGCTTATGGCAAACCTCACGAACCTCACGGTGAACACGAGCCATATTTGACCAGTTGACCGTGCACTCAAGCGTATCGATCATAAAGCCGAAATCCATGAGTGTATCGCGAAGATACGGGTCGTTGAAGCGGCCCTTTTCCCAGCCCTTGCATACGTAGCCGGTCATCGGGATACCGCCGTGCTTAACGGCAATTTTCATTATGTTATGCGCAACGTTTCTTGAGAAGCCCTTTTCGCCGTCTGTAAATCCGAGGAAGAGACAACGCTCAAAGTCCTTGTAGCCCAATTTATCAAGAAGAGGCTCAAGCGGCGTTTCGTCAACGTTGTAAAGATGGAGCATTAATGAAGTCTCCTCCGGGTCTGAAAGACGGAAAACAGAGGAGAAACCGCACTCGCACTGCATCATTTCACGAGCGGCGCGCATAGCTGTCGGCCAGTCCTTGAACATATAAGAAAAGCGTTTTCTGTTTTCGGGCATCCAGCGGAAAAACTTGAGTGTGACCTCGGTAAGAACGCCGAAGGTGCCCTCGCCGCCCATCATGACCTGATTGAGATTCGGTCCCGTAGCCTCTCTCGGATAGTGACTTGTCTCGATTTTACCTATCGGTGTGGCGTATTTCTGCGAAACAACTATATCGGCTATGGTGCCGTAATAGGTGCTGTTCTGACCGGCACCGCGTGTGACGGTCCAACCGCCGACGGATGAATATTCAAATGACTGCGGGAAGTGACCGCAGGTGTACGGACGCTTTGCGCCGAAAAGGCTCTGAGCGTTTTGAAGCGTTTCCTCAAGCTTTGGTCCGGACATACCTGCCTGAACGGTAATGGTCTGGTCGGTCTCATTGAATTTAATGACCTTGTTGAAGTTGCGGCGCATATCAAGAGAAACGCCGCCGTTAATGGGCTCAACGCCTCTTGTAACCGACGAGCCGCCTCCGTAAACATAGAGCGGTATTTTATTCTTTGTGACGTAGGCTACGATTTTCTCAATCTGCTCGCTTGTCTCCGGGAAAACAACAAGGTCGGGAAGAGAGTCAAAGCGACGGTGACGCATTCTGAGAAGATCGTACATTGTCTGTCCGTAGGAAACGGCGAGACGGTCGTAGTCGCTCTGTGAGACGTTCTTTTCGCCGACTATTGCGGCAATGGCCTTTACGTGCTTTTTGTCAATCTTCGGAGCGTGCTCTTCGCCGAGATTTACGGGGTCAAGACCCAAATCGTCATTATACTGCATAAACTCCTCGTCCTTGAGATTGCAGCGTTTTTTAACATATTTGTAAAGGCTCTCCTTCGGATATTTGAAGAAGTCGGGGTCGCCCCAGCGGAAAATTGAACGATAGCTGTTCTCAGGTGCTCTCTGAAGCATCCATTTAGGCTCAAAGCCCTTATACGGTTTTGTACTCATTATCAGTGTCCTCCTGTTTGAAAATGATGTAGGTATTTTTCTATTGGCTTTAATCTTGAGGCAAGGTGAGAATACGCCTTGCCGTAAATTTTCATATAGGTTCGGTGGTTTTCCTCGTTCGGAATAAATACGTCTTTTTTATGTACCATATGCTCTATGGCGTCCTCATAGCTACCGTAAACGCCCTGTGAAATAAACGCGACCATGGCACAGCCGACTGCGCTCGCCTCGTGAGTCTGAATGCGGTGTACGGGCAAGCCGAACACATCTGCGGCAATTTGACATACGACCGGGCTGCTGGAGCCGCCTCCGCCGGCAAAAAGCTCATCTACCGTGACGCTTGAGCGTTTTTGCATTTTAACGAGCCCGTGGTACAGCTCTAAGCAGATGCCCTCTATTATGGCACGATACAAATGATAACGCGTATGGAAATCCGAAAAGCCTATAATTGCGCCGCTCGCGTTCGGGTTCGTGATGCCCGGAGTCCAAAACGGCTGTAAAATAAGTCCGCCGGAGCCGGCTTCAATATCCTTGATTTTATCGTCAAGATAACGCTCTATGCAAACGCCCTCCTCGGCGGCGTCAACCTTATCCTTCGCGGCAAACTGCTCTATAAACCACGAAATCATCCAAAATCCGCGATAGACCTCGAATTCGGGATTGAACATATCGTTCGGAACAGCCGGATAAGCCGGCATATAAGGCTGCGGTTCAAAATATTTTTTAACCGCCATCTGTAAGGTTGAGGTCGTGCCGAAGGAAATTGCCGCTCGGTTTGATTTTACAACGGACATACCGATGGTTTCACAGCCCTTGTCGGAACCGGTTGCTATAAGCGGAAGTCCCGTTGGGATGCCCGTTTTTTCGGACGCATCTTTTGTGATTTTACCTATAACCTCGCCCGACGGAACAAGCTCACAGAGCTTTTCGGACGGAACATTGCACACGCAGCGCGTGAGAGCACCGGGTTTCATCCAACGGCGGTTTTTGTAATCAAACGGTACGTGACCTATCATATTTGCCACGGAATCCTTAAGCTCGCCCGTCAAAAGATAGTTGAGATATGACGGCAGCATAACGTATTTGTCTGTTTTGGCCCATATTTCGGGCTCGTTTTGCATAATCCAGTTGCCGGTAGAGGCTCGGTAAATCATATCTACCGATTCTCCCATTCCCACAAGCGAAAACAATGCGCGTTTTGCTGCCGGAATCTGTCCGTCCTCGTCGGCCTCACGCTCGTCGAGCCATAATATTATGTCGCGAAGCGGACGTTTGTCTTTGTCGAGGCAAAGCACCGTGTCACGTATGCAGGTAAGGCATACGGCTGTTATGCGGTCAAGTTTATCGGCATTTCTCTCGATAACCTTTTTTGACATTTCGGCTATAATGTTAAAATAAAAATCCGGGGTCTGTTCTGCCCATCCGGGCTGTTTTGATAAATAAGGAACCTTGTATTTTTGCTGCTCCTTATCCTCAAAGTCTCCACTCTCATTGACAAGCAAGCATCTTGCACTCTGCGTGCCGACGTCAAAGGTCAGCACAAGTGACTGTTCCATTAAAGATTTTCCCCTCTTTCTTTTTTAAGGTTGCTTCTTCTCGTCCTTCAGGATATTGCTTGTTGCAATCAAATCCACGCCGAGATTGAGAATATTCGGTACAACGACTTCCTCTCGTCCGAGTCGTTTTGAAACGGTGATACGGTTTACCTCGTGCATCAGGTCGAAAATTCTGTTTTTGGGAATCGGCCCCGATACGCGAACGGGCAGAACCGGTACCGAAGGGAAGGCGGTGCGCACCGTTGTGCAAACGGTACGACGCGGGTCGGTCATTTCGCTTACGGCGAATTCTTTGCCCCTTTTGCAGGTGTTGCCGGTCACAACAAGCTCGTCGCCGTCTGATGTAATCGTCATTCTGCACGAACGGGGACAAACGATGCAAACTAATTCTTTTGTCATTTTACACCGTCTCCTTTACCGAGTCTTTCCAGCCGAAGCTCCACTCGGCTGTTTTCGTTTAATTCGCATGCGCTGAAATCAATCGTGAGATTTTCCATTTCGGGCGGACGCATAAATGCGTAACGCTTTTTAAGTATTTCCTTACCGTCCGCGTAAATATGAAGCACACAGTTGTTTTCCTCCTCGCGGACGCGGAAATACAGGTCTGTTTTACTGTTATCCTCGTTGAGATTGAGCCTTTGCGGCACTGCGTACAATAAGCCGTCGCCCGGGGTTATCTCAATAAGCCGCCTTTCTCTGCCCGAATAAGCAGCGGCTGATTTTCCCGCCTGCTCGGCGTTCTGCGAAACAAAGTCAACCAAATCGTTGACGTGCAAAGCGTTGCCGCAGCTGAATACGCCGTCGGCACTCGTCATACACTGGCCGTCGCATACGGGACCCTTTGTGCGTGGGTCAAGCTTTACTCCGACGGACTCGGCGAGCTCGTTTTCGGGAATCAATCCGACCGAGAGAATCAGCGTGTCACATTCGACGCGGCTCTGTGTGCCGGGTATCGGAGCCATATTTTCGTCAACCTTTGAAATCTCAACTGCTTCGAGCCTGTCAACTCCGAACACGCGAGTGACGGTGTGTGACAGGTGCAGCGGAATGTCATAATCGTGCAGGCATTGATGCAGGTTTCTCGTAAGTCCCGACGGCGTAGGCTTTGCCTCATAAACGCCGAGAACCTTTGCGCCCTCAAGCGTAAGCCGGCGCGCCATGATAAGTCCTATATCTCCCGAACCGAGAATTACGCATTTTTTGGCGGGCATAAGCCCGAGCAGATTTGTAAAATGCTGTGCGGTTCCGGCCGTGAAAACGCCTGCAGGACGCGTACCGTGAATAAATACCTGCTTGGCGGTACGCTCGCGGCAGCCTGTTGCCAAAACAAGCGCTTTTGCCGTAAATATCGAAACGCCGCTTCTGCCGACGGTATGCACCGAAAAGCTTCCGTCGCCGTTTTTGTCTATTTTCGTGACAAACGTCAGGGTGCTGTATTCGATATTGCGTTTGTACAGCTCATCCTCAAACCGCTCGGCGTATTCAGGACCTGAGAGCTGCTCGCCGAAGTGATGAAGACCGAAACCGTCGTGAATGCACTGCTTGAGTATTCCTCCGAGCCTTGCCTCTCTTTCAAGAAGGAGAACCTTGGCACCGTTATCGTGAGCGCTTATCGCCGCCGCAAGTCCGGCAGGACCGCCGCCGACAACGAGTACGTCATAGTTACCTGTCGTCATCACTCTTCGCCTCCTTCGTTTACCTTTGTTTCGCCGTATGTTATCACCGCTTCCGCCGAGGATTTTTTAACCTCATACAGCGGAACGCCGAGAAATTCGGCAATTATTTTGGTGACAAGCGGCGAGCAGAAGCCGCCCTGACAACGTCCCATTCCCGGTCTTATGCGCTTTTTGATACCGTCAACCGTCGGAACGCATATCGGGGATTTCAAAGCGTCGAGAATTTCGCCCTTGCTGATTTGCTCGCAGCGGCAAATAATCTCGCCGTAGTCGGGATTTTCGGCTATCATTTTTTCTCTTGTATCGTCGTCCATTTCGCGAAGCACGGGAACGCCTTTGCGAATAGGATTGTAATTGTTGTTTTTTTCAACCGTCTCGGTCTTGCCGAGCATATCGACCGCAAGCTCCGCCATATCGACGGCAACCGCGGGAGCAGTTGTAAGTCCTGGGGATTGAATACCGGCTACGTGAATCAAATTCCTTGTTCTTCTGCCGGGTTCAAGTATAAAATCCTCCTCAAAGGTAGGAGCGCGAACGCCCGTGAAATAAGTGATTATATCACGTTTTGACAGCGCCGGCATTGTTTGAGTCTGCTTGTCGAAGACGGTTTTAATGCTCTCGGCACGTGTTTCCGTGTTTTCCTTTTCAACCGTTTCTACGGCGTCGGGTCCTACGAGAAGATTATCGTGGACGGTGTGCAATATGCCGCCGCCCTTTGAATGGGTTTTACCGTGAACGCTTATGTCCTTTACGGAGGCTACCGAGTGCATATATGCGCCTGCTTTTTGGTCAAGAATCGAGTTGGTTCCTCGGCGCGGATGAATCGAGAAAAATCTGTCATCCGCCATGGCGGCAATATCCTCGGCAAAAACGCCTGCGGCGTTGATAACGATTTTCGGATGAATAACGCCTCTGTTGGTGGTAACGCTTATGATGTTATGCTCCGACACCTCCATGGAGAGCACGGCGGTGTTAAGGCTTACCTGCGCGCCGTTTTGAACGGCGTTTTCGGCATAGGCTATGGTGAGTCCGTAAGGGCAAACACAGCCTGCGCTCGGATTATACATTGCGAATTTTGTTTCCGGTGTGAGGTTCGGCTCGCGGCGCATAAGCTCCTTACCCGAGATTATCTCGGTGTCCTCTATGCCGTCGTGATGCTTCCGCCAAAAAGCATACAGACCGATAAGCGGCTTCAGCGCGGCATTGCGGAAAAGCACATATTGACCTACCTGCTTAAACGGAACGTCAAGCTCGCGGCAAACGTCTGCATACATATGGTTTGCGCGGCGAATGTACTTGTGCTTAAGCGAGCCTTTGCCGAGGTCGATTCCGGGGTGCACCTCGCCGTCGTTGCGTCCCGACGCCTGAAGTGCAAGGTCTGCCTCCTTGTCTACAAGTAAAACGTCAAGCTTCCACTTGGTCAGCTCTCTTGCTATCGAAGCACCTGAAATGCCGCCACCGATAACAAGCACGTCTGGTGTTCTGCCATCGAGGAAATCATCCTTGAGAGACGGCAGACGCGTCGGAGCGGGTTGCTCGCCCGTGTAAACAATATCGTTGACAATATGCGTTGTGCTGAATTTTTTTGCCGCCGCTTGGCAAGCCGCGACGATTTCGCCCCAATCGGAGCTTTTGCCTCGAACAAAAATCGAGCCGTTCTCCTTTGAAGCACTGAATTTTCCGCCGAAAGTCTTTTTCAATTTTTTGTTAATTGATGATATGTTCATAACTTCAAGCCTCTTTTAATCAGCTTTGCAGTCGGTCACGCGCCCGACTGTGTATAAAAAATATGTCGGTTAATTGACCGACTGATAAGCCAAGTATAATTCCGAAAAAAGCGTTTGTCAATACTTTTAACTAAAAAAATCACTCTTATGTATTTTTTTTGTGAATATTGTTTTGTAGACATTGCCGATTGTTCGTGTTATACTTTAAGAAATTTTGCAGGAGGGTATTATGGCAGCTCAAAGACCCGAAAATATAAACGAAATCATACTTGATACTGCTGAGGAGCTTTTAAAGGTAAATTCCTTTTCGGAGGTGACTCTCGCGAAAATAGCCGAAAAGGCGAATATTTCGAAGGGCACGCTGTATTACTATTATAAAAGCAAAAACGAAATTCTTTTTGCCGTTACCGACCGCTATCTTTCGCGCCAATGGGACGAGCTGATACAATGGACGGAAAACAAGGAAAAGGATACCTCGCCGCACCGTCTTGTAAATTATGTAATCGAGAGAAATATAGCCTATGCCGGGCTCAGGCTTCACCTCTTTGACGCGGCATTGCTCGGCGACGAGGAAATCAGAGCTAAGCTGATTCATCGCTATGATGAATTCCAAAAGCTCATTTCGGCAAAAATCGCCGAGAGAACAGACGTTGTTTCGGCCGACTATTTCACTTGGCTTATTTTGATGGTTTCCGATGGTATTATTATTCAAAACAGCCTTAAAAACGAGTCCTTCGATACTCGTAAGTTTCTTGAGAACAGCACCGAATACATTAAAAAAATCGAGAATATGCATAAGCCGCAATAAACGAAAGCCTCCGTCTTAATAACGGAGGCTTTTTACTGCCGTAAAAGCAGAAAAGGGAAACGAAAAAAACTATACTTTGTGTTTTTTCTTTTTGCGCAAGGCCGCTGTGACGCCTGTTACGCCGCCGCTGACAAACAGCAGGGAAATCCATAAAGCGAGGTCGCTTGCATTGCCGGTTCGGGGAGACTTCGGATTGTCCGGCAGCTTAGCCGTTACGGTGTCGACTTTCTTAATTTCGTTTATACCGTCTTTGTCGCTGTAATACTTGTCACAGCCGCCGCAGTACCAATACTCGATATTGCCCTCGGCATCCTCGGTTGCCGCCTTTGCATCGATGTGCTTTAAGTCGGTGTGATTGTTTGAATCAAGCTTTCCGTAAGCCTTGCCGCAGTATTCGCATACCGCTTTTTCGGTGCAGGTTGCATTTCCGCCGGAGCAATCCTTTGTTTCAACACCCTTGCAGCCGTCCACGGTGCATTCTCGGCTATGCGTGCCGTCGCCGTTTGATGTCCATTCACCGAAGGTGTGCCCGTCGTTTATCGTCACGGTCATCTCGGCGGTGTTGCCTGCCTTATCGGTGACAATGATTTTCTGTTCGCCGTCCGCAGGAGAGAGAGTAAAGCCGCCGTTTTCATCAAGCGTGACCTTTGTGCCGTTTACGGTAACTGTATCTATATACTTCTCGTCAATTGTAACTGTCTGTGCCTCGCAGTAGGTCTTGCCGTTTTCAACGCCGCCGATTACAGGCCGGATATTATCGAGCGTTATGCGGTCGGAGCGAAGATATGTTATATTAAGGCTCTCGTCAACAAGCATTGCATAAACAATATATTCTCCGTTAGGCTCTATTAAAAACGGCTCATCATACGCATTGTATACAAGAGAGCCGAGTTCCGTCTCAGAGAGGTCCCGATTTGTCACCAGATAAGAGACAAACACGGTTCCGCTGTTATCGGAAGCGTTTATCGTTACCTCTTGTGTGTCCTTAAAGAACAGACCGAAGGTCAGCTTGTTTAAGAATTCGCGCCATTTATTTGTGCCTATGATAATTTCGCCCGTGGGTTTTTCAATGTCTTTCCATCTCGCTTTGAGCGTTATATTCTCGGCAGGCATGGTCGTGGGAATTGCCTTATCCCAGCCGATAAAGGTATAGCCCTCTCTTGTCGGGTCGGCAGGGGCGGTAATTGCCGTGCCATAGTCCTGTGTAATGGGTGCGATTTCACTGCCGCCTGCCGTATCAAAGGTAATTGTGTATTTATTCGTGTTCCACACGGGATAGAGCGTTAAAGCCTCGTTTTTGGTATAAACATCTCCAAAGCCGTACACCTTTTCGCCGCCGTCAACGGTCGCCCAGCCTACTTGCGTGTGCCCCGTGCGAGTGAACAAAGCGCCTCGCAGCGTGAGAGCATCGTTATAGAACTTAATATCTGTGACCGCATTGCCCGAGCCGTTTGTGCCGGGCTGATAGGTCACATCCCAAGCGCCCGTGATACGCACATAGGTCTTGTCGGAAAGCTGCCGGAAGATAGCGTTGAACCGCTCTCTGAGTGCGTTGTACAGCGCGGCAAACTCTTCATTTGTCAGCGTGTTGTCATCCGCCAGATAGCGCTGATACAGTTCTTGCATTTCAGCGGAAAGCTGCGGAATAACAGCTTCTGCGGCATCCTGCGCCGAAGAGCCCGTGAACAGCCGCACACCGTCGCCCATTTCCAGATAGCCGATATCTTGATCCCGCAGCGTAATGGCCTGCGGATCGCCCGTTACGGTAAGCGAGCCGCTGTCTACGGTAAGATAGTACGCCGTGAGCCCGTCCGTCATGGTGACGCTGCCACCGCCATACTGGGTGTACTGGCCTAGCGTCAGTGCGCTGTTCAGCGTCAGCGAGCCGTTGCCGAGAACGGAAAGGGTGTTATTGCTCTCGATAATTTCGTTCAGGCTTCCGATGGTATTCTTTCCGTCCGCCGTGATAAAGAGCGGATTTTCATGTCCGATGTAATTTTCGCTCAGCCTCACAGAGGTCAGGTCGGCATTTTTGAGCTTCAGATTTGGGAAAACACTGCCGTACCTTTCAAGCTTGCCGGTCGAATCAATTTCCGAAATATCCTTGGAGGTCAGATTTCCTGATGCTCTAAGAGAAGTAAGGCTTCTGCCCTTAGGCAGAACAAAGGAGGCAGTCCCGTCGCCGAAAATATCGGTGTAATTGTCCGGCGTAACCTCGACCTCGCCGTCGCCGCGATCCAAAAACAGACCGAAGCCGCCCCATAAAGCGGTAAGTGCCGAAACATCTGCGGGAACGGTATCGCCGGGCTTGTAGAAGTTTGAATTTTCGTCTACCCACCACAGTTGTGCATCTGCCGAAATGCTGTCCGGGCGGGGCAGACCCTCGGCAGCGGGCGCTTTGAAGCTCTCGCCCTTTTTCACGATGATATTGATCCAGTTCTGCTGCTCGCCGGGCATATAACCGGCCATGATCAACGCAACCGCCTTCAGGCTGTCGGCGGCAAGATCTGTCGGCAGTTCAAGGACGGGGCGGAAACCAATGTCCCGCTCCGGAAGGGTTGGCCTTGCCCAAAATGTAGCCTGTGCAGCGAAGTGTCCACCACGAGATAGATACATTCCCTCGACATTCCCAGTACCTATATCCTGACCGAAAGAGCGCATTTTATACCAGTTTTTGATATAATCGGCTGACTTCTGATAGATCGTATCCCATTCATTGTCAATTGGTGCAAGACCAGAGCCTTCTCCTTCATTACGGTGATGGTCTCCAACAGATGGGGCGCGGAGCGTATAGTTCACGTTACTCGCTGTATAGGTCTGGCCATAAATCAGGTTCATTTCTGCCAACGTCTCCCGCTGCAAAGAACATTTCACGTTATAGTCCGCAATAAAAAGGCTGTGCTCGTAGGGCTGCTTGGCGGTATCGGTTTCATTTCCCATCGAATAAGCGTCCACCGTACCCACATAGGTGAAAGGCACATAATGCAGTGTGCCGTCCGGCAGAGCGCTGTTTAACGTTCCGGGAATGTTCATCGCCGACAGATCGAAGTAATATCTGCCGCCGGGGGTGAGGGTGAACTGCTCGTCGACCCGCTTTTCAACCGTCAGCGTAACATCCGCGAAACCGCTTGCAAGGTCGGTTTTGCGGTCGCCGTTGTACTGCTCGTTGAAGACCTTCAGGGTATAGCTGCCCGGCGCAAGGTCAGACGGGATTTTGATTTCAACCGTTCCGCTTGCGGCAGTAGGCTGTGCTACTCTGCCGTAATACTGTGTGCCGCTGCTATCCGCAATGATGGCGGAGATATATTCATTTATCCCTGTGGTCGCCCCGGTGTAATTCAGCGTAACGGTATCGTCGGGGGCGGCGTTGACAGCTTTTTCCGTTACGGCAAAATTGCGGCTACTATCTAAAAGGGTCAATTTCCACTCATTGCCGCTGTATTCGGAAATCGGGGTCAGCCCTCCTTCGGGCTTTCCGCCCACGGCGGCAGATGCAAAAAGGACAGAGTTCAGATTTAAGTTAAAAGCAGGACGAACAGTCCGATGATTATTTTTCTTGCGGATAGAGGCCCCAGAGTATTGGACAGAACCATCACTACTCACGATGGCGACATAAAAAGTCTTGGAGCCGGGAGAGCGCAGGTACCAACTGCTTGTCACCCAATTCGGATGCGCAGGATCCAAGGCACGCAGATCGTTGTTTACCGCAATAGCCTCTTTTGTGGAAAGCGGCCAAAATACAGCGTTATCCACCTGCCCTCCCGCTATACAGTCGGTATTTTCTCCGTTGTAACTTCCGCTTGTAAGCGTCCGTTTCTTTACGGCAGCATTTTCTTCTGTCGTCAGCTTTTCCGCAAGCGCGTCTATCGCGGTTTTCAAATTACTCGGTGCGTATTCGTTGTATAATATGATATCGGCAAATGGTATAACTCCCATAGCGCCTGCCGCAAGCAGGGTCATATCCCCCTGTGCGCCGGCAACACCGTTTCCGTCATAACCGATAACTCGCCATGCGGCAGGCTTATTTTCTTGATTTTGCCCGAAATACACGATAGGTGCACTCGCTGTGTTTACGGTTTTATTCAGTGCGTCTGCGCCGTTTTGCATCGTCTTTTGCAAACGCAAGCTCAGTGTGCTTTCCTTCTGAATATTGTAATCTGCCAGCGTGCGCCCGTTCTCAAGCTCTTTTTCGCCGAAAAACAGTCTTTGCGCATCGGGAGAAAAGCCCGTTTTATCCCGAATTTTCTCCTTGACCTCGTCAATGCTGTCGCCCGACACAACTTCGAGCGTTAAATTTGCCTGACCGACAATTTTCAAGTCAATGTAAATCTCAATTGCACTTGCCATCATCGGCACAAAGCTCATCACTATACAAAAGGCGAGCAGGATACTAAGTATTCGTTTTTTCATATTCTATTACCTCCGTTTTCGTGTATGTCGGCTCAGTCAAGAGCAGTTATTGTAATAGTACCTCTGAAGCCACCGAGATAAGTATTGTATGCCGAATTTTCAAACCACAACTGCAATGTAATGTCTTTATTTGACGCATCATACATTCTGTTGAAATTAAAGGAATGTTGATCATTGGTATACGGTATTTTTGTCCCGTCCCTTTTTATTCGTGTAAGCTCCCTGCACAGATCGTCATCATAACCGTCTGTCATCTGAATAGAGTAATTGCCGCTGTTGTTAAATTCGTTTGAACCAACTTCGAGAGAACCGCTTAAGCAGACATTGTAAATATGTCCTTTTTTGAGGGTAATATTATTCCTGTAGGATGAAATCAAGCCGCCCTTGTTTATTATTTCGTAGACAGAAATATTGACACGACTGTTATTCAGTACTGTCCTCGGAGAGTTTGCCTCTCCGTAAAAATATCCCGAACAGCTGCCGTTCTGACCGGCGTCGCCCTTGTCGCCTTTATCACCTTTATCCCCCTTGTCGCCTTTTTCGCCTTTGTCGCCCTTTTCGCCGTCAACACCGTCTGTGCCGTCAATGCCTGCGGCTTTTACGGCTGTGTCGATTTCTCCGATCCACCAGTTGCCGTTTTCGCCGATAAACGGGGTGTTACCGTCTTTGCCGTCAGAGCCGTTTTGTCCGTTTGTGCCGTTTATACCGTCCTTGCCGTCAGCGCCGTCTCTGCCGTCGAGTCCTTTCAAAACCGAAAGATCGTACAGGTTCAGCCATATTTCATCGCCGACATAACGCCATTGCAGGATATTTTCGCTTACGCGAAATTCCGGAGTTTTTCCGTTTGCACCGTCCGTTCCGTTCTGTCCGGCGGGGCCCTCTATATCGGCTATCGCAACAAGATTTTGCCACTCGTCGCCCTCGTAACGCCACTGTATGTAGGATTCGGCTCGCCGCACCTCTATGTTTTTGGCGTTAATGCCGTCCTTGCCGTCTGCTCCGTCTTTCCCGTCTATGCCGTCCTTCCCGTCGGCTCCGTCTTTACCGTCAAGACCGTTTTTACCGTCTTTTCCGTCGGTGCCGTTAATGCCATCTTTGCCGTCAAGACCGTTTTTCCCGTCTATGCCGTCCTTTCCGTCAAGACCGTTTTTTCCGTTTGTACCATTTCTTCCGTCGACACCGTTCTTTCCGTCTGCTCCGTCCTTGCCGTTTTCTCCGGAGGCACCTCGCAGCTCGGTAAGCGCCACAAGGTCGCGCCATTCTTCTTCGGCGGGGTATCTCCATTGGATCGCCGTGCCGCTATTGCGCACCTCCGGCAGTGCGGCGTTGGTTTTTGCCGTTTTGCCGCATCCGGCGACAAAAACAATGAAAAGCACCAAAAGCATACCTGTGAGCAGTTTTTTCCCTGTTCTCATCTTCTTTCCTCCGTTTCGCCGTCCGTAGACAGCTTAAAGTCATATTTCATTTCAAGCATGGCAAACAGCTTATGCATAACCGTGACGGCAAGCTCCCGAATATCAATCGAGCCGATAAAAGCAAGCACCTTTGCCTGTTCTTCCTCCGGGACACGATATACTCTCATTGATGCCACCAGAAACCTGCTGAGCTTGCGCTCCAACGGGAAATGAATATCACATTTGCGAGCCATATAGTTACGCATAAGTCCTGCCGTGCCGATTTCCATTTCGTAAAAGTCACTTTCGCTGTAATCGGGGAAATTTGCTCCGAAAATCTGCTTTAATTCCGCCGTGGTGTGCAGATAGATGAATTCCGCCGTGTCGGGCTGAGAATATGCTTCAATGTAGATTTCTCGCAGGTTCTCGTTAAGCTCCGTTAGCGTGAGCTGAAGAGACGTTTCCACCGCATAGGCGTATACGGGCGGCAGCTTTTTGTCCGCAATGCTCCTCGCCACGTCAAATTGACCGCCGAACATCGATTCGGTTAAATCCAGCAAGATTTTATCCTTGGTCGGAAACAGATTTAAATAGCTGCCCCTTGCGACGCCTGCTTCCTCGACTATTCGACTGACGGAGGTGCTTTTGTAGCCCTCCTCCAAAAACAACCGAACGCACGCCGTTAAGATTTTTCTTTTTGTTTCACTGCTGTTTCTACGCAAATATATCACCTGTTTATAATATTATTAGTATGCATACCAATAATATCATATAGCATACAAAAAAGCAAGATAATGTTGATTATTAGTCCGTTATGAGTAGGTCTTGCTTAAAATAAACGGTTTTTCATATAATAATGCACTTAACCCCTCGGATAATGCAGACGCATATTCGAGGGGTTTTGGCCGTTTCTGTATCAAAATATATTGTTTTGAGGTGCTTTACTAGGGCTTTGCTGCTTGATTATATAAAATAAGATGCGGGAGATTCTCTGTTATTCACATTCGCATATACTTTTTCTTGTGTGCAAAATCGAAGAGGGTGTTACCGAAAATTCGTCAAGCCCCCATTTGCAAAGCAAGGGAATAAGACGTGTATCGGCTGCCGCTTCTCCGCACATTCCGACGGGGATGCCTGCCTTTTTGGCGTTTTTGATCGTCGTTTCGATAAGGCGCAGAACCGCAGGCTGAATCGGGTCATACAGCTTTGAAACAGCGGCGTTTCCTCTGTCAACAGCCATGGTGTAGCCCGTCAGGTCGTTTGTGCCGATGGAAAAGAAATCAACCTCTTTTGCAAGCAAATCGGAAATTATTGCCGCCGACGGAGTTTCTATCATAACGCCCACGGGAATGTCGGCGAATTTAAGACCCTCATTTTTAAGCTCATCTTTGCATTCTTCGATAAGGGCTTTTGCTCTGCGAACTTCGTCAAGTGTCGTTACAAGCGGAAGCATAACCTTTATGTTTCCGAAAACCGCTGCGCGGAGAATTGCACGAAGCTGAATTTTGAAAATTTTAGGGTTGTCAAGGCAGTATCTTATCGCGCGGTGCCCGAGAAACGGGTTGTCCTCTTTTTCGATTTTAAGGTAATCTATCGCTTTATCTCCGCCTATATCGAGTGTGCGAATGATAACCTCCTTGCCGTCCGTTATCTTTGCGACGGTTGAATATGCTTCGTACTGCTCCTGCTCTGTGGGAAGAGAGGCTCTGTCCATAAACAGAAATTCCGTCCTGAAGAGGCCTATGCCCTCGCCGCCGTTTTGCAATACGTTCTGTGCGTCCTCAGCCTTGCCGATGTTGCCGTACACATGCTTTTTTACGCCGGATTTTGTAACGGTTTCTTTTGAGAAGTATTCGTTGAGGCTTTCTTTTTCCTTCAGATATGCCGCCTGCTTGGTTCTGTATTCTTCAAGTTCTTCCTCTGTGGGGTCGGTAAATACTTTCCCCTTGAAGCCGTCTGCAATAATCATATCGCCGTCCGAGATTTTTTCAACCGCATTGACGACCGACAAAACGGCAGGTATGCCCATGGCACGGGCGAGTATTGCGCTGTGACTCGTAACGCCGCCGACCTCGGTGATAATTGCGGAAACATTTTCCCTGTTTATTTGTGACGTCATGGACGGGGTGAAATCCTTGGCGATGAGAACAGAGCCCTTCGGTACGGATGAAATATCCACACTTTTTACACCCAGAAGAATGCGCAAAAGGCTGTCTCTTATATCCTTTACATCCGAGGCGCGTTGGCGCGTAAGCTCGTCGTCAACGCCGGAGAACATATTGATAAACATCGTGCATATGCTGTCAACCGCCGCTTCGGCAACAGAGCCGTTGTCGATTGCTTCTTCCATCTGTGCGAGCATAAACGGGTCCTCAAGCATAACAAGATGTCCCTCGAGTATCTCCGCCTCTTTATTTCCGGCATTCTTTTTAAGCTCCGCCACAAGTGATTTTGTTTCGTCGGAAAAGTCGGCGACTGCCGAGTGCAGACGCTTTTTTTGATGATCCGAATCGGTAAATTTTACGGATGAATAGTCAAGGTTTGTGTCCCTTATAACAACGGCCTTGCCGATTCCGAAGCCTTGAGATGCGCCGATTCCTTTAAGCATTAAACCCACCCTTTCATTAAGCCGCGGCAATATTATTCTTCGCCGAAGCCCGATGTGATAAGCTCTTCGGCTTTTTTGAGCATTTCGTTTTCGTCTGCACCGCTGCACTCTACGGTGATTTCGCTTCCGCATTTGATGCAGCCTGCCATTATATTCATAATGCTCTTGCCGTTGATTCTTTTACCTCCGAAAACAATGTCAACTTCCGAAGAGAATTTAGACATTTCCGTTACAAAGGTGTTTGCCGGACGCATATGAAGTCCCATTTTATTAGTGATTGTAAAAGTTTTCTGTACCATAATAATTCTCCTTATGTTTGATACCTGCCGAGAGGATGATGCCCCTCGGCACGGTTTCTGATTGTTTGTTATACGGATTCTTTACGATTCTTTTTAAGAAGACCGAGCATCAGTGCTCCGACAACCGAGCCTGCAATAAGGGCTACGATATAGAGAAGCGGATGGTCGCATACTATAAATGTGAAGATTCCGCCGTGAGGTGCGGGGCATGTGACGTTGAACAGTGATGTAAGAGCACCTGCGACAGCAGAGCCTACTAAGCATGAGGGGATAACTCTGACCGGGTCGGAAGCGGCGTAGGGGATAGCACCCTCCGTAATGAAGCACAGACCCATAAGATAGTTTACGGGGCCTGATTTGATTTCTTCCGATGTCCACTTTTTCTTGTTGAAGGTTGTCGAAAGTGCAATTGCAATCGGGGGAACCATACCGCCTATCATAACAGCCGCCATAATCCATGTGTTGCCGTCGGCTATTGCAGCCGTGCCGAAAACATAAGCCGCCTTGTTGAACGGGCCGCCCATATCCGTTGCCATCATTGCCGCAAGGACTATGGAAAGGAGTATTTTGCTTGTATCGCCGAGCGACGAGAGGAACGAGGAAAGAGCGGAGTTGACAACGCCTATAACGGGGTTTACAAGACACATAAGAAGGCCCATGATAAGTGTACCGAAAAGAGGATAGATAAATACGGGCTTTATTCCGTCCATTGATTTCGGAAGCCAAGAAAATGCCTTTTTGAGGAGATTTACAATAATACCGGCAAGGAAACCTGCGAGCAGAGCACCGAGAAAGCCCGACACCGCTTTGTCGTCTCCGGTAAGGCTTTGGTTTTCAATCAGCGAGCTGAAGGTGTAACCGTTTGCCGCAAATACGCCGCCTATCATACCTGGCAAAAGACCCGGTCTGTCGGCAACGGACGATGCGATATAAGCCGAAAGAATGGGGAGCATAAGCGCAAATGCCGCTTTGCCTATCCAGAACACAACTGCCGCAACGGGACTTGTGAAGCCGAAGGTTCCGCCGACATCGGCATTGCCTGCAAGCGTATCGAACAGGAAGCCGAGAGCTATGAGAACTCCGCCGCCGACAACGAACGGGAGCATATGCGAAACACCGTTCATGAGATGCTTATAAAGTTTGTGCCAGCCGCTTTCCTTTTCGTCGTCATCAATAGGCTGCTTTTCACTTTCGTCGGCGTGATATATCGCGGCTTTTCCGTCAACGATTCTTTTGATAAGCTCCTCGGGCTTGTTTATTCCGTTTGAAACCGAGGTCTTTACAACCGGCTTGCCGTCGAAACGTGCCATTTCGACGTTTTTATCTGCGGCAATGATTATTCCGTCGCATTCTTCGATTTCCTTTTTTGTGAGCACGTTTTTAGCGCCGCCGGAGCCGTTGGTTTCGGCTTTGAGCGGATAGCCTAATTTTTCGCCCGCTTTTTCAAGTGCCTCTGCCGCCATATAGGTATGCGCTATACCCGTCGGACAGGCTGTAACTGCGAGTATTCTGTAACCATTCGGCTTTACTTCGGACTTTACCGCTTCCTCGGGGTATTTCTCCGCTTCCTTTTTGTCGATTATCTCTAAAAATTCGTCCGTCGTTTTTGCGCCCCGTAGAGCCGCGCAAAATTCCGGTTCCATAAGCATTACCATAAGACGGGAGAGTATTTCGAGATGTAAATCTCCGTCAACGGGAGCGGCAATCATAAACAAAATGTCCGAGGGCTTGGAGTCGGGAGCACCGTAATCAACGCCGTTCGGAACCGTTATCGCCGAAAGACCGGGAGTCTTTACGCTGTCCGATTTTGCGTGCGGAACGGCAATTCCTTCTCCGATTGCGGTCGAGCCCTGAGCCTCTCTTGCAAGGATAGCCTCCTTGTACGCCGCCTTGTCGGCAAGATTTCCTGCCTTTTCGTGCAGGGAAATCAGCTTGTCGATTGCCTCTTCCTTGTCGGTGAGAGAAACATTAAGAGCAATCGCATCCTTTTTTAATAAGTCGATGATTTTCATAAGTATTCCTCCTTATTTATACTCCGCGTTAAAGACGCGTTCAATTTCTTCACGGGTTGCAAGCTTTTCTGAAAAGGCCGTTGCGTTTCCGCACGCAGAGCCGAGTCTTAAAGCGTAGGAATAGTCGGCGGTCTTGATATATCCTGCCGTAAAGCCTGCTACCATACTGTCTCCGCAACCGACGGAGTTTATGAGTTTGCCCTTTGCGTTGCCTATTTTGTGGACGCTTCCGTTTTCGTCCGTAAGCATTGCACCGTCCTTTGCCATTGAAACAAGCACGTTTTTAGCACCCATTTCCTGAAGCTTTTTCGAATATTTTACAATGTCATCGTCGCTTTTAATTTGGACCGAGAACAGGTCGCCGAGCTCGTGATGATTCGGCTTTATTAAAAACGGTTTGTATTTGAGCACGTTTTTGAGCAGATCGCCCGTTGCGTCAACCACGCAGTTTATATCTCTGTCGCTGACTCTCTCAAGTATTTGCTCGTAAATGTCATCGGGGAGGGTGTTCGGGATAGAGCCTGCGAGGATAAGGTAATCTCCGCTCTTTATGCCGTCAAGCTTTCTTAAAAAGCTCTGCATATCATCTTTTGTGATTTCGGGGCCGCAGGCGTTCAAATCAATTTCCTTGTCGGCCTTAATTTTGACGTTTATTCTCGTATCGCCGTTTTTAAGATAATTAAAGTCGCAGTTGATATTGTCGTTTTTGAGCATTTCTTCAAGCTTTTTTCCGGTAAAGCCTCCGAGAAAGCCGAGTGCCGTGTTGGGAATTCCGAGCTGTGTGAGTATGACCGACACGTTGATGCCTTTTCCGCCGTAATAGATTTCTTCGCCGTCCGTACGGTTTATGTCGTCGGTTCTGAGAGCTTTGAGCTTCATCACATAGTCGAGAGCCGGATTCAGAGTAACGGTGTAAACCATTAAGCAGTTACCTCCTTCACTACCGTTTTTGATTTAAGCTGTTCGTCATCGCATTTGTCGCAGATTATACACGCCGCCGCAACCGGTGAAAATGATACCGCCGAAACTTTTCCGAACTTTGTGTGGTCGCAAAGCACATAGGTTACAAAGCTTCGCTCTATGGCAACGGCTTTTAGCATTGCCTCCTCGGTGTCCGGGGTTGTAAAGCCCTGCTTTTCGCTGACTCCGTTTGTTCCGATGAACGCTTTTGAAAAGTTATATTTCTGAAGATTTGAAGCGGCTACTAAGCCTATGATTGCCTCGGTTGTGCTTTTTAATTCACCGCCGATAACAAAAACCTTGCAGCCATTGGCCGTCAGCTCCTTTGCGTGGGCGATTCCGTTGGTTACAAAGGTTGCTTTGGAAGAGGTTATATATTTCGTCATAAGAAAGGTGGTCGTGCCTGCGTCGATAAAAGCGAAATCATCATCATTTATCTGCGATGCGGCATATTTTGCTATTGCTTCCTTTTCGTTTATGTTCATCAGCGATTTTTTGTTGAAATCCTCCTCGTTGTGGAGAAATTCCTGCCCGAGAACAGTCGCTCCGCCGTGAACCTTGTTTATTTTCCCGAGCTGGGAAAGAGCCAAAAGGTCACGCCTTATCGTAGATTCGCTTGTTTCGAATTTTTCGGCAAGCTTTGAAACGGTAACCGAGCCGTTCTGACGCAGAATTTCAAGGATCTGCGCTCTTCTGTCGGTTGTAAGCATATTCACACCTCCGATATCTCTGTTGTGCCTTAATTATACAGAAACATTCAAATACAGTCAATATCGCGCAATAAAATTCAGCGTTTATGCTTATAGTGTGCCCGTTTTGTTATCTAATATGCAATATTATTGAACCGTAAATGCGCACTTTTGCACGTTTTAAATTTTTCAATCATAAAAATACGCATCGGATAACATAAAAAAATCCGCCCGAAAGGCGGACGACATCAGTCATAAATTCCATTAGCAGACGGAAAAAAAGCCAATGAAAAACTGCGGCTTTTTCGTTTTTCTCGTTTTTGACAAAAATAAAAAACCGAAAACCCTTGAAAACAAAGGCTTTCGGCATTGCTTGTGTCTGTGGGGTACAGAAAAGATGTTTTTATGTTTTTTGTGGATAGAGTTGAACT
>OLQW01000083.1_pt1 | contig 54111 bp, 37 predicted proteins | sample 1672901 | NCBI WGS metagenome assembly OLQW01 (sample SAMEA3136735, study PRJEB25190) | human gut metagenome | reverse complement strand
TCGGAAGAGCGGCAAAGGTCTTCAGCGCCTCTATGATGACCGCCGTGTCGACGCCGCCCTCATGTGCCAGGAAAGCAGCCGCCAGGCAGTCCTCGATATTCTGTTTTCCCTTCAGCAACAGCTCTCCTGCAGTGCAGAGAGGAATGGTTTCTCCCCGTCTCTTCAGCACGAGACGGTCACCGGAAAGGCATGCCCCTTCCTCGACCCCGTGCGAGGTAGAGAGCAGACACACATGGGTGTGCGTTTCCGCCTGCTTTTTCAGCATCGGCGTATAGGGATCATCCGCATTCAGAAGGATGCAGTTTGTTTCGTCCATATTCTCAAAAATGCGTGCCTTGGCTGCCACGTAGGCCTCCATGGTGTGATGACGCTCGAGATGGTCGGGCGTGATATTCAGGATGACCGCTGCCTTCGGCTGGAAATGGGTGATGAATTCCAGCTGGAAGCTCGAAACTTCCGCTGCGATCAGCCCGTCCTCCGGCACCAGCTCTGCTTCGCGGGAAAGGGAGATCCCCAGATTCCCTGCCAGAGCAAAGGGTCTCCCCGAGTGCGAGAGCATGCTGCCTAACAGCGTCGTGGTCGTGGTTTTCCCATTCGTCCCCGTGATGGCAAGGATCGGCGCCTTCGTCACGCGATAGGCCAGCTCTACTTCGCTCAGGACAGGGATGCCTCGCTTCATCGCCCCCTGGATCACGACATTTTCCGCCGGGATGACAGGAGAAACGACGACGGTATCCATCCCGTCCAAAAGGCTCTCCGACTGCGCGCCGAAGCAGAACTCCGCCCCGAGCCCGATAAGCTCTTCTTTTTCTTTTGTATTCTGTATCTGATCTTTCAGATCGGAAATCACGACATGGGCTCCATGACGGAGAAGTACATGAGCCGCGCCAAGGCCGCTGATGCCGGCGCCTAGAATCAATACATTTTTCAAAGCATACCTCCCATGATAGTAAAACATGGATAGTCGATGAGGACTGGTGGCTAGTAGCTAGTGACTGGTAGCCAGGGATTAGGGATCGGCGCAGAAAGTATCCGATTTCATACATTATCTCGCCGTCTCCCAGTCACTGAGTCTCTAGTATCGCGTTTTCTAAATAGCTGGCATTTAAGTCAACTTCCGAATCAAGTTAGGAGTGAGGAGTGAAGGCACGGCGCATAAAATAAGGAAGCGCCGCGGAGTTTTATATAAATGATGGACAAACCGTTTTATTTAATAAAGTGGTATTGGGGCACTATATGAATTGTGTGCCCCTCCAAGCACTTCTCACTTCTCACTAAGTCCAGAAGTTAACAAATCGCTATACCAGTCTCTTAGTCTACGCCAACGCATAGATCGCCAGCATCAGGCTGCCTGCAGCCGCGAGACCCTCGAAGATCCAGAAGGACCAGACGACACGGACTTCGCTCCAGCCCGACAGTTCGAAATGATGGTGCAGCGGACTCATCTTGAAGACACGCTTGCCCGTTGTTTTGAAAGAAATGACCTGAATGATGACAGATAAGGCCTCCAGCACAAAAATCAGTCCGAGGAAGGCGAGCAAGAGCTCCGTCCGGGTCATGACCGAGATCCCGGCGATGGCTCCGCCGAGGGCGAGCGAGCCGGTATCCCCCATGAAAACCTTGGCCGGATGATAATTGAAGAAAAGGAATCCAATGCAGGCCCCTGCCAGAATGATGATGAAATAGCCGAGGTCATGAAATCCCGTCATATAGCAGAAGACCGCATAGGCCGTAAAAGCGATGACGCAGCAGCCGGAAGCCAGTCCGTCCAGTCCATCCGTCAGGTTCACCGCATTTGAAGCCCCCACGATGACAAGGACAACGAAAGGATAGTACAAAAGTCCGATGGAAATATCCATCGTCGTGAATGGGATCGCGATCGAGTACGGCAGGTGCAGGGTATCGACGACGCCCCAGCAGAAGAGCACGGCGAGGATCAGCTGCCCCAGCATTTTCTGCTTGACGGTCAGCCCCAGATTTCTTTTCTTTTCCGCTTTGATGAAATCATCGAGAAATCCTAAAAGCCCATGCCCCAGCGTCAGGAAAAGAAGCCAGAGAACCGATGGATCCAAGAGGCGGTTGAAAAGCACCACCAGCACCATTGCTGTCAGCATGAAGAGACCGCCCATGGTCGGAGTGCCGCTCTTGGCCCGATGAGACTTCGGTCCTTCGGTGCGGATCGACTGGCGCGCCTTCAATTTTTTCAAAAGCGGAATGCCCACCCATCCACAGATGATGGTGAGAACCGCTGCTTCCAGCAGGTATATACAATAATTACTTTCCATCCTTTGTCAGAACTCCCCTCAAGAGCATTGGTACTTTTTCCATATGCATATAGTGCGAACCTTTCACCAGCACGGCATCACCGGCTTTGGCCAGAGACGCCAGCTTCTCAGCAGCCTCTTCACAGGTCTCATACGAGAAAACGGACGTCATGCCGCCCTCTTTGGCAGCGGAGGCCAGATGGCGAGAGAGAGGTCCCACCGTGATGAGGCCGTCAAAGCCCATGGCGGCTGCTTTCTTTCCCGTTTCCTGATGCAGCGCCTCTTCCATCTCGCCCAGCTCTCCCATATCGCCCAGCACCAGATAATGATGCGAAGCGGGGATCTGCTTGAGCGAGCCGAAGGCCATTTCCATAGAAAGCGGATTCGCATTGTACGAGTCATCCATGACGGAGATCCCGGCGATGGTAAGCAGCGTCTGCCGCTGACCGATCGGATGGAAATCCGCAAACGCTCTCTGAATTTTCCGGCTGTCTACACCAAGGACGCGAGCTGCCGCGATGGCCGCCAGCGCATCGTAGACATTGTGTACGCCGAGAAGATGGAGCTTCACGCGGAATGCTTCATCAAAGGACGTGCAGATGAACTGGGTTTGCGAAGCCTCATAGCGCACCTCCGTCCCGCGGACGGTATAGCGCCCCGCAAGGCCATAGGAAATCACGCGTCCCTCGAAACTGTCCCCCATCGCTTTGACGAAGGGGTCATCCCCATTCAGGATCGCCGTGCCATCCTTCGGCAGTGCTTCGATGAGCTCCGCCTTCGCCTTCGCGATATTTTCCTGACTGCCGAGGATCCCGATATGCGATGTGCCGACATTGGTCACGATACCGATGGTCGGACTGGCGATCGCACAAAGCTCTGCGATCTGTCCGAAGCCGCGCATCCCCATTTCTACGACGCAGACCTCCGTCTCTTTCGTCATCGAGAGAAGCGTCATGGAAAGGCCGATCTCATTATTGAAATTCTTCTGTGTCGCGCAGACATGAAAACGAGACGACAGGAGCGCTGTCGTCATATCTTTCGTCGTTGTTTTTCCGTTAGATCCCGTGATGCCGATCACCGGCACATGGAAACGCATACGGTGAAAATGGGCAAGATCTTCCAGTGCCTGCTTCGTATCCTTCACGAGAAACGCCGATACATCGGAAGGCAGATCCGCAGCAAAAGAGGCATCCGAAAGGATGACCCCCGAAGCCCCTTTTTCGCACGCCTTTTTCAGGAAGGCATGCCCATCAAAATTTTCTCCTTTAAGAGCCAGAAACAGATTCCCCGTCTCAATGGTGCGGGTATCGGTACTGACCCCGTCCATGGACGGCTCCCTGCCGCGCTTGAGCAGCTGCGCCCCGCAGGCTCTTTCTATTTCTTCTATCGTAAATGAAGCCATGGATTTCACTCCTCCGGTATTTTTCCCAAAAGCGAAGCGCCTATAACTGCTTCAGCGCTTTCCTCGCTTCTTCCCTATCGTCGAAATGAATGGTCTTGTCTTTCAAGATCTGGTAGTCTTCATGACCCTTGCCAGCGATGAGGACGATATCGTCTCCTTTAGCGAGGGAAATCGCCTTCTGGATGGCGCTTCTTCTGTCGACCACCACTTCTACCTGCAGAGACGGCTTCTCCGCCTTCACTTCTTCGACGCCGGCTACCACTTCTTTCACAATGGTCTCCGGGTCTTCCGTGCGGGGATTGTCACTGGTCACGATCGCTACATCCGCATAGCGGGCAGCAATACGGCCCATGATCGGACGCTTCATCTTATCACGGTCGCCGCCGCAGCCGAAAACGACCAGAATGCGGCCCTTCGTGATCTCCTGTGCGGTCGTCAGGATCTTCTCAAGACCATCCGGGGTATGTGCATAGTCGACCACGACGGTGAAGGACTGGCCCTCATCGATCAGCTCGAAACGCCCCGGCACACTGTGGAATGTCTTCATCGCAGCTGCAATGATTTCCATGGAAATCCCTTCGGAAAGCGCCGCGCCGATCGCCCCCAGTGTGTTATAGATATTGAAACGGCCTGCCAGTCTCGTCTCGAACTGGTAGGTCTTCCCTTCATAGGTCACTTTGAAGGCGGAAGACTTGCCAGTGAACCGGCTGTCAAAGGCATACAGATCCGCCGTCTTGTCACTCATGCTGTAGGTGTGAAGATCCGCCACCTTCTGATCGACAGCGTCCATCATCACATGGGCATACGGGTCATCCACATTCACCCACGCTGCCTTATTGCCTTTCGTCTGTCCTGCCGAAGACACCTTCTCAAAAAGGATGGCCTTGGCTTTTGCATAGTTGTCCATCGTCTTATGGTAGTCCAGATGATCTTCCGTGAGGTTCGTGAAGACGGCATTATCAAATTCCACGCCTTCGACGCGCCCCATGACGAGCGAATGGGAAGAAACCTCCATGCACACATGGGTGACCTTTTCTTCTGCCATCTGCCAGAGCAGACGCTCCAGATCGATGACATCCGGCGTGGTATTGTGCGTCGGCAGCTCCTTATCCCCGATCAGGGCATGGATGGTGCCGATGACACCGGTCTTGTAGCCCGCCTGCTCAAGGATATGGCTCACGACATGGGTCGTGGTGGTCTTGCCATTCGTCCCCGTAAGTGCGATCATGCGCATCTTGCGCGACGGATAGTCAAAGAAAAACGGTACCATATCTTCCATCGCTTTTCTGGTATCTGCCACATAGACGACAGTGACCCCTTCGGCTGCCTCGACCTCTTTGGAAGCCACGATGGCTTTCGCCCCCAGCTTCACGGCAGAGCTTACGAACCGATGTCCATCCACATGCGCCCCCTCAAGACAGAAAAAAAGGCTCCCCTCTTTCACCTGCCGCGAGTCCGCTGTCACATCCAAAATCTCAATATCTGTAGTGCCTTCCGTGCGAAGGACCGGCGTTGTTTTCAGTAATTCTGCTAATTTTTTCAAAACAGTCACCTCTGGTTTTGTATTTAGGAAACATAGACACCACTACCGGATGTCATCCGCGCTTCCTGTATTCTATGAGTCATGCTTTTGAAATCATCACGGCATGCGCCATCACCTCCGGCAGAGATGAAGCTCGAATGCCACTCAATGCCACTCATTATATTAGCTTAAATCTATGGCAAGCACAAGGGACTGTGAAAGATGAAATTTCATTTTCACAGCCCCTTTCTTGTGTAGTTCACTACTATCGCCTTATTTTGGGAGATTCATTGATTCATTTCGAGAAGAGTGCAACAGATCGAACAGCTTCAATGGGGTAGTACGGCGTATAAAAGATGTCAGACGTCTGATGTCTGATGTCTCATGTCTAACGTCTCTAAGTCTACTCCCCAGCCCCTCATCTCTCCTTATTCGGGTGCGGTTTGGCGGGATCCGCACTGCCATAGACCGTACGGACAGGCAGGCTCATCTTGAGCTTCTGTTCCGCGATCTGCTGAATGCGTACCGGTGCCTCCAGACGGGACACCTCGAGCTTATCCACCGCATTCTCCTTCGCCATCGTCATGACCTCGCTGCGGATACGTTGCATTCTGTATTCCTCCTGAATATTGATCCCACTCAGGAAGACCAGCAGCATCACGGGAAAAAGGATCATCAGCATCCCAAGAATGACATCATGAAAAAAATAGGAAGAGTCAGACCTCTCGCGCTCGATCCGTCGAGGCGCGGCGACGCTTCCCGGCATCGACGGCATGTAACCCATGACTTGCACATCCTGTACCATACGATATCTCTCCCATCTTTTTCAGACTCTATATCTCAGGCTGAAGGAAACAGGGCCAGATCCCCGGTCGCTCCCTACACTCTTTCTACAACACGCAGAACCGCACTTCTCGCACGCGGATTCTCCTCGATCTCTTTCGCACTCGGTTTTTGCGCCTTGCCGATGGACTTCACCAGACGATGGTGGTGGCACACACAGACAGGCAACTCCGGCGGGCAGATGCAGTCCCTTTCCATTTCCTTGAAAGCCTTCTTGATGATGCGGTCTTCCAGTGACTGGAACGTGATGACGCCGACGCGTCCCCCCACTTTCAGGTGGGAAACGCAGGCTTCCATCGTGTCCTTCAGGATCCCCAGCTCGTTATTTACCTCGATGCGGATCGCCTGAAACGTGCGCTTCGCCGGATGCGGGCCATTTCTTCTGGCATGCGCCGGAATGGCCGCCTTGATGACCGAGACCAGATCATCCGTTGTCTCGATGGGCTTCTTCTCGCGGAATTCACAGATAAACTGTGCGATCCGCTTCGCCCATCGCTCTTCCCCATACTCCCAGATGATACGCGCAAGCTCTTCCTCTTCATACGTATTCACGATCTCATACGCCGTGCGCGGATTTCTCTGATCCATGCGCATATCGAGCTTCCCGTTATTCATATAAGAGAAGCCACGGCTGCCGTCATCGAGCTGATGGGATGAGACCCCCAGATCGAAGATGAAGCCATCGACCTTGTCGATCTCAAGCGAGGTCAGGATATCATGGATGTGAGAAAAATTATCCCGTACTAAAAGATGACGGCAGGCACAACCGGAAAGCCGCGCAGAAGCCGCCTCGATCGCTTCTTCATCCTGATCGACGCCGATCAGAAGCGCATCCGGAGCGAGCTTCTCCGCCATAGCGAAAGAATGTCCGCCGCCCCCTAAGGTGCAGTCGACATAAATGCCATGTGGATCCGTCAGGATCCGGTCGATCATTTCGTGCAGAAGCACAGTGGTGTGTTGAAATTCCATAAATGAGTCCTCGAAAAAAGGTGAAAGGTTCAGGGTTCAGGGTTGTGGTGGCGGCTTCGCCGAAATCCTTCGACTCAGGCCTCAACTTTCTGAATGCGACTTTTCCAACAAACGACATTTCACTCCGCTCAGGATGATGAAATGGGCGATGCCCTAAAGTAGCATTCAAGTCACCAATCACTCCCAAACCTCACAGATCAAAATTCAGCGGAAGATCGAGAGCATCCGCGATCTCTGCGATATCCTCGCCCTCTTCGTCCTGCCGCAGGAGCTCCGGATCCCAGATCTCGATGATGGATCCCGTCCCCACGATGCAGGCTTCCTTCTTCAGCTTTGCAAATTCACGAAGGTGGGCAGGGATCAGGATACGCCCCTGGCGGTCGCACTCCATCTCCGTCCCGCGGCCGATCAGATGACGCATGATCTTGCGGACATTACGGTTCGTGAAGGGCAGCTTCTGCAGCCGGGCGATCAAGGCATCCCAGCGCTCTTTCGGATAAATATTGAGGCAGGTATCCAGACTTGGAGCCAGCACAAAACGACTTCCCAGCTCTTCCCTGAATTTCGCTGGAAGGATCATGCGCCCCTTGGCGTCTATGGTATGAGAATATTCATTCATAAACATATCCTTCCACCTCCTCCACATTTACCCACATTCTACCACAATCCCCCACCCTATGACAACGAAAATTTTTCAAACCTATCATTTTTCTGTCTGCTGCCCATGCATTGATTTTATCGATGTTTTCAACACCTTCTACCGGAAATCAAACCACTCCCCGCTATGATTTCTTCCGTTTTTCGAAAAACAGGCAAAATAAAAAATCCCCACTCGGGGGATTTTAGGAAGGGAATGAGAAATGGTAGAGCGGCACAAAACATTTATAAAGCGCCACCATTTTTAAGGGAAAGCGCCTGACAACCTTCGCCTTAGTACACATATCCCATCAATTCTTTTCATATAGAGCAAGGGATAGAGCTTCCCTTCCTCATCCAGTTCCGTTCGCTTATACGTATGAAAGCCAAAACTTTCATAGAATACATTTGCTTCCGGATTCTGTTCATTCACCGTCAGCCAGCTGAGTGAATACCGTTCCATCCCATACTGCATCAGGGCGAAACCGATCCCTTTTCTCCTGCATGCATGGGAAATGAAGAGCATCTCTAACTTTTGTCCGGCCATGCCCATGAAGCCGAAAAAGCTTCCGTTTTTGCTTTCCGCAATAACCCGAACGGGGACTTCTGCCTAAGCCTGTGGTACATACGTTTTAATCCGCATCATGACCTCCGTTCCCATTCCTTTCATCAAAACACGTTCGTTAATGGCTTCCAGTTCTCATCTGCCATATCTTCGGCAAATTCCGTATTGTTGATATACAGACGCTGATCCTTATCCCGTACAAATCCCCAGTGGAGATGATGCACCCTGGCATATTCCTTGAATGCATCAAACTTATTGGCAATCTGAGGGTCAATGTTCTTATCCTGACCATGGCTTTCACCGCCTTTAGTCTCAATAATCCACACCTCACCATTTTTCTTTTTAACGATATAGTCCGCATAAAAGAGCCATTGCTTTTGCAGTGCATCCAGATAGACTATCGAAAAATATTGCTGCCCCGCATCTCCGTTTTTATACACCCAATCAATATCATCTCGTTTCTCACAATGCTGTTCAAAAAGCTGTTCCGACTGACTGCGAATCAGGCTGGTAGCAAATCCGGACGTATACTCCTGATACGCATTACTCAGATATTCCACTTCCTCTTTGACACCCGGATCATATTTGAAGAAATCCTGTTCCGGAATATGAAATACAGAAACCTTCGGGGTTATCAAGCCCATAGGTGCGTAGTGCATGGCGCCAGAAGCCACATTGCGGAAATCTTCCCGCAATTTCTGTGCATTGTTGATGACAAACGCATAAAACGACGGGGAATCCAGAGAGAGCAGCTTCCGTGCATCATTCCGTTTCCCTTTACGGAACAAACGCTCCAAAATGGTTTTCACATTCCTCGTCGGAATACCGATAGCCCTCTTGATCATATCTACGCTATGCAAAAGCTGCATACCATCCTGATGCGTGTCCACCCGCTTTCTCGTCGTCACAAACGAAGCGTCCTTTTTCAGAATGGTTTCCGCCGAGACAAACTTCCCCTTCAAGGCCTTCCCGAGAATCCCTTTTTCAAAAACATATCCGCTGGCTTCCAGATGTTCCTCATTCTTTTTCTTATCATCCCCCAGACGATACGTCTCCGTCAGATAGTCCTGCACTTTATGCAGGATTTCCCGTTCCCCCAGACCATTCTTTTCCAAGTCGCGCGTCTGTTTTTCTAACGTAAAAGTCTTGCACTTCGGCTTCAGGAAGAGCCGCCTGGTCTCATAGGCCTTGTCCATGGTCGCCAGCAAGCCCTCTTTCCACTTCTCATCAAACGTATATACGTAGCAGAAATCCAGTAAGTCATCATCATAGTGACGTGCCTCCGGCATCCGGCGAATCCGCCCGATGGTTTGTATCTCGAATTGTTCACTCATGCCTTCCCGCAGTTTTACCAGGATTTTAGCCCGAGGGCAATCCCACCCCGTGCTAATGGCCTGTTTCATCAGAAGGAAAACAGGAATGCCGTCATTCGCAGTCAGATTCTCCGGCACATCTTTTTTGTCACCACTCATCCACTTGCTGACCATCCCATTTTCATAGGAATAACCCATAGACTTCAGCTTTTCCTCCACAGCTTTTACAGCATCCGGTTTGCCATTGGGAAACTGGATGAGTACCAGAGGACGGATATTCTTCCCGAGGGAATGGTAGCGATCCGCGACAGCTTTTCGCTTGTCATCCGATAAATGAAGCAGGTAGCCGTAGTCGTCGTCGATTTCCGCGTTATCTTCCACCCCTTCATTTACATACAGCGCCTTCGTAATCAGCCCTTCGTCAATCACGTCCAGCTCGTCAATCTCATAGAAAGCGTAGCGATTATTCTGCACCGCAGTCGCACTGACACGGATGATATGCTTCGCGGAGAACGCATCAATAATCGCTCTCGCTTTCGCCGTATTATTGCTGTGCTCCTCATCGATGATGACCATGAAATCCAGTCCGCTCCGATGGGCTTCCGCTATCCGGTCAAACAGATTCTTCCGTTCCCCATCCCGAATGGCTGTATTCCCTTTTTTCGTGACCAGCTCCCAGTTGATGAAGGTAGTACTTTCCGGCACAAAACCATTTTGTAGCGCATCAAACAAATTCTGCGTATTCCGGCTCGGCGCGAACTTTTCCATCTTTTCCCGGCTCTGCTCTTCCAGATCCCCTTTCCCCGGACACAGCCAGATAAAAGCCGTCTGGCGATTGACCTTGCTCAGGTATTCGTCGACGAAATCAATGAGAATAATCGTCTTCCCCGCTCCCGTCGGGGCTTTCATGATGATCGTCTGCTTTTCCCGGCTGTCCGTCGTCATATCCATGAGTTTCAGTACCGCTTTTTCCTGAAAGGAAAACAAAGAGAGCGCAATTCCGCTTACCATGATTCCCCCACCTCCCGCAATTCAAAGTCGAAATAATGGTCTGGGATGATATACATCGCCACATGTTGAAACAGATTGTTCTGCTCCGTCGTCAGCAGTACATCACTGGAAATATATAGTGCCTTGACATCCGGATAGTCCTGCCAGTTCTTCGCCAGACGGTCTGCATCCTCATCGCTTAATACCATGATGTATTGTTTCCCATCCAGCTTGACGCCGTGCTCCAGCTGAATCATCTCGGCGATATGGGAAAGAAGGGCATCCGAAAGAAACTCTTCGTCTTTAGAAACGAAATCGGTATGATAATATTTCAGATTGGCCGGAATACCATCGGAATACTGGCTATCATCCTGGCGCATTCCAGTAATAACGGTTTTTACTCTCGGATAAGTGACGTCCTCACATATATGATTCTCATTATTTGTACAGAGAATGAATTGACGATGACCGCCATCTTCTTGATTCAACTCCAAAACCGCTTGCGCTGTTGTTCCAGAACCAGCGAAGAAATCAAGGATCGTTAAATTCTTGTCTTTGTCGTTATATGTACATGCATCGATTAACATTTTTATTAAAGTTACTGGTTTAGGATATGCAAAAGCGCTCTTTTTGTTAAAAAGACTTTCAAGCATCATTCCACCATCACTTTTCAGACTTATAATTGAGCGCAAAAGCATTCTGTCGACTTTGTCCAAATAGTTGATTGAACTCGGTTGGATCTCATCTTTTGATGAAAACCATATTTTCCCACAAATCATGCTACCATCTGGCAAAATTTGTGGATTTTCATAATCAACCACTTTATCAAACGTTGCTTTACTCCAGCGCCATCCTCTATCTGGAACTTTTACCGGATTCCCTGTAATCGGGTGCTTCACTTCATACCGGGGTCCAAAGGTGTTGCCATTAGGCCAACTCATATTAATTTTCCCAAATACGTGGTAATTATTATCTAAGTTATTGTAAAGTGTTATGGCCCGTGGGTAATTCTCTTTCTTATAAAGTGCTTTTAATTTCTTTTCTGTTTCAGCCAGGGAACTCCCTTTGCTTTTTTCTTCCAAAATAAGGTTCTTTATTTTTGTAATCCCCTCTTTAGGTGACATGAGCTTATATTTATATGTAGGATTAGATGTATACGTCAAGATATATTCATGAATATTGCCAATCCCTTTATCATTTTTGGGCACTCGTTTATTCCAGACAATATTCTCTACAAAGCAACTCTCAGTAAAAATTTCATCACATAATAGTTTTAACTGGGCATATTCATTTTCGTCTACACTAATGAATATAATCCCTTTATCAGACATGAGCCTTTTGGTAACAATAAGCCGTCTATGCATAAAAGAAATCCATTTGCTGTGACGAAACATATCATTACCATCAACCGTTTGGTCTGAGTATGTAAATCCATCTTTCATTGTATTGTACGGTGGGTCGATGTAGATAACGTCGATTTTTCCCCGATGCGTCTTTTCCAGCAGCTTCAGACTATGAAGATTATCCCCTTCGAGAAGGAAATTGTACGGTTCTCCCGGCGCTGCCGTGATTTCCTTATCCTGATCTTCCGTGAAAACAGGGATATGCGTCCGCATCTTCACATCGACGGCCTCTTCATGCTGCTCCCATACCAGACCATACTTTTTCTCATTCAGGGCATTTTCGATTTCGTTGATCGCCATGAGTGTCTCGTCATCATCTCTGTTTTTTGCTTTCAGTTGATCCAGAATAGACAGCATGCGCTGCCGCTTCTCTTGGGATAAATTGGCCATTCTGATACCTCCAACAATAGCTTTCACATCGGTGATTGTCTCTTCCTATGACATGTATTTTTTCCATTATATCATCCACCCCTGCTTCGCGTAAGGCAAAGGGAAACCTCTTCTTCCTAAAAGGTCATGCCAAAGAGGCCTTTTGTCATAAAAAAAGATGCTTTCTCAAAGGTCATCTGGGAAAACTACCTGATTGAGCCACTTCCTGCTTGCCTACAGGTTCACACCGAAGTGTCAAATACAAGGGAAGCCGAATATTTTCTTACCTCTTGATCCACCGCGTAATGTCTTCCATTGTACACTGCTCCCCATGGATTCCCAGCCATGGATCGGTTCTTAGAAGGTTTACAGTCTGCAAGTAAACCGGCACCCACGCCTCGTTCTCTCCCATCTTGCCAGCCCAGTCATCAGGCGAAGGCGTCTGGCGGCTTTCTTTTACAAACTCTTCCAGCCGTTCTTTATCATAATTTTCAGAAACGTCCTGTGCACAAAGCTGGCACTGTTTTTCCACGCTGGCATCGGAAAGCATATCTCTCACCTCTGCCTTCCATTGCTGGAGAAGGGCGGGAAGGACGAGAAGGTCGATGCCAGACAGAAATCAGCAAAAAGAAAGAAATAAAAGAATTTCCTCAAACAAGGCGATCCATCCGCATACAGGCCGCCACCGATTTCTTCTTACTATCAGTGTTTACTGAGGTCCGCCGTGGTCCGCCAGACGTCTGACGGCTATATCTAGCATTGCATATACGCCATATTTTATTGCATATATGCATAGATTTCATTGCACATTTTGTGCGCATTTCTTTCACAATTCGGAATTTCAACAAATCATTGTAGTTATTTGTAGTTTTCCCTCTTGCTTTTTCTAGAATGACGTTGTACTATATAGTCATGAAGCCGGGCATGACTGAACATGTTCCCTGACCGGACGGACCTTCCGATTTCCAGAATTCTCTAAGCGCTACGAGATCACAAGGAAGGATCGTTCCAAGGCAGGGCGGATCTGCAGAATGCCCCGGCGTCATCGGATGGGTCAGCTGGAAGCGTACAGCCTGCTGCCGGCACCCATTTTAGGCTGACAACTGTGAAAACCAAATATCCGGAAACCGACAAGGTTCTTCCGCTTCCCTGCCCCATGCGAGGCCGGGTCCCGACGATAGCACAGGTTCTCCCGCACTTCGGTGCACATGGACGACCGTCACCGATTCTGGGCTCCGCCTGCCTCGGGTACAGGCGGAGAGCCTTCTCCGGGTGTTTTTTTATGCCATTTCTTCCTATATATGGTGTGTGAACAACTTATTCACATTATATCTCGATTTCCTGATTTCTTATGGGCCATAAGCCCGCATTTCCATAAGGAGATAACCTATGAATACGAATAACAAAGTGTTGGAATTGACATTTACTGTAGAAGGCAGCCGCAGCATGACGCTCTCTATCCCCTGCCCGAAGGAAGACCTGACGCTCGAGACGGTGAAGGAGAAGGCGGCGCTCATCCTTCCGGTGCTGGAATCCTCTTCCGGCCATGCGGTCACGGCTTTCAAGCAGGCGAAGATCGTCGAAACCAGTGCGACCGTACTGGAATAACGAGGAACGGGACTGTCTGACGTCCCATCCTTCAGTCCTTCTATTTACTACCTATGATTACCATAAAGGAGAACACTATGGCTACCACGTCTAAAACCATCGATATGAAACTTCAGGTCCGTGTAGAGGATGCGTCCTCGGGGACTTCCAAAGTGAAGAATCTGAGTTTCAGCAAGATCAAAGTATCAGCCACGGCTGATGAACTGTATGCCGCAGGAAACGCGATCGCATCGCTCCAGTCCCGCCCGCTTTCGGGCCTTCGCACGGTAGCGACCAGCGACCTCGCTGACGCAGGCTAGTTTGGCAAACAAAAAAGGCGAACCATTTCGGTTCGCCTTTTTTATTGTCGTATTTTGGATAAAACAGTCTTTCTTCCGTCATCCACACTTATTTATGCGATGATAGAGTAACAATGCTTTGGCACTGCGGTTTCCAGAGAAACTGTTTTTCCGCTGTGCAAGGAAGATCCCTCGGCTTCGCTCGGGATGACGATACGGGGCGGCGCTCGTCCAACATGAGTTTTCATCCAGATTTGGAAGCCAACCTCCGCCCCTTCGGGGCACCTCCTTCCATAGGAAGGAGGTAGAATGTCGCATTACCCCGTATCATCAGCCTTCCTTTTCCACATCCATCCCCTGCAGGACGAGCTGTTTCTCGTCTTTTCTCATATGGAAGAAACGGTAGACGTTGTGCGCGGCGCGCTGATTCATGCCGGGGACTTGGGCGAGCTCTTCTTCGCTCGCTTTTTTCATTTCATCGAGTGAGCGGAAGGCATGCCAGAGGGCGTTCCGGCGGTTCGGACCGATGCCTTCGATGTGGTCGAGGACGGACTCTGTATTTCTTTTATTCGTCCACTTCCTATGGTAGGTGATGACGAAGCGGTGGGCTTCGTCGCGGAGGAACTGGAGGAGCTGGAGAACAGGTTCATGGTGATCGAGGACGATCGGGATGTCACTGCCTTCTACGTAGATCTCTTCGATACGCTTGGCGAGCCCGATGACGGGTGCATGGCAGCCGGCCTCGCGAATCACGGGAATGGCCGCATGCATCTGCCCAAGACCGCCATCCAGGACGATGAGGTCGGGCTCGGGCCAGTCCTTTTCCTTCCCATAGCGGCGGCTCATGACTTCTGCCATGGACTTGAAGTCGTCGGCATGCCCCTGCGTGGTCTGCAGTTTGAATTTCCGGTATTCGCTCTTCGCCGGACGGCCATGCTCGAAGACGGCCATGGAGCCGGTGGTCTCTGCGCCCTGGTTATGAGAAATATCGAAGCACTCCATGCGCTCGGGAAGGCGCGGCAGAGAGAGCAGCTCTTTCAGTTTCTGCACGGCGCCCTGCTCGCGGGCGTCCTGATACTCCCACTGCAGCTTCTTGTCGGAGAGATACTTCGCTGCATTTGCCATCGCCATGTCTTTCAGGCGGCGCTTGAATCCGCGCTCGGGGCGGATGAGCTTCACTTCGCTGCCGCGAAGCTTCGTCAGCCACTGTGAGAGGAGACCGGACTCTTCCGGCAGGAGCGGCAGGATGATTTCTTTCGGGACGGATGTCGGATTTCCTCCGTAGAAATCGCGAAGGAAGGTGGTGATGATCTCCTCATCCGTCTCGGATGCACTTTCAGGGATACTGAAATTCTCCTTCCCCACCATGCGACCATAACGGATATAGAAGATCTCCAGTCCGGTGTGACTGCCGTCGCGTGCCATGCCGAGCACGTCGAAGTCCCCTTCCGCAGATACGATGTGCTGGCGCTGCTGCACACTCTGGATAGCGCGGATATGGTCGCGCAGCTTGGCGGCTTTTTCGAAATCCATCGCTTCCGACGCCTCCATCATCTGCTGCGTGAGCTCCTTTTCCAGCGAGGTGCTCTTCCCTTCGAGCAGGTCGCAGATGGTCTTCACATCACGGTCATAGTCGATGTGATCGACGTGACCGCCGCAGGGCGCACTGCAAAGGTGCATGTGGTACTGCAGACAGGGACGGGATACCTTCATGGAGCGGCAGGTGCGGATGGGATAGTAGTGGCGAAGAAGGGACAGCGTCTGACGAAGGCTTCCCACGTCGGTGAAGGGACCGAAATACTTCGCCCCATCATCGCGGCGGATATTCCTCGTGACGAAGATCCGCGGCCACTCGTCATTCACCGTGATTTTCACATAGGGGTACGATTTGTCGTCGCGCAGGGAAATATTGTACTTCGGGTGCAGTTCTTTGATGAGATTGCACTCCAGGATCAGCGCTTCCATCTCCGTCCCGGTCATCGTGATGTCGAGATCGTCCGCATGACGGATCATCGCCGCGACTTTCGGGGAACGGTTCTTATCCTCGCGTACATAGGAGCGGACACGATTCTTCAGGTTCTTCGCCTTGCCGACGTAGATGATCCGCCCGTCTTTGTCTTTCCATCGGTACACCCCGGGCGAGTCAGGAAGGGCTTCTACCTTGGCTTTGATTTTTTCATTGACATCGATCATAAAAGACTCCTGAGAAAAAGAATAAGGCAAACGAAAAAGATCCGTAGGCTTCGCTCGGGATGATGATACACGAGGAGCGATTGTCTTACATACATCGTTTACCATTCTGCTGAAGGGTGCCTCTTCGAGGCACTCTATCCTGCGCCTTCTTCAAGGGGCTGCTCAGCCGGCATGGAAAACGAATCCCTAATCCCCAGCCACTAGCCCCTAGTCACTTTAGCCCCATAAACTTTTTCGTCCGTTCGATGACCGGGCCGAGGTACTGCCCGGTGTAGGACGCTTCCACTTTCGCGACTTCTTCCGGCGTGCCGGTGGCTACGATCTCGCCGCCCTTGTCGCCGCCTTCGGGACCTAGGTCGATGATGTAGTCGGCGGTCTTGACGACGTCAAGATTGTGCTCGATGACGACGACGGTATTTCCCTGATCCACCAGCTTCTCGAGGACGATCAAAAGCTTTCGGATGTCTTCGCTGTGAAGGCCGGTGGTCGGTTCATCGAGGATGTATAGGGTGTCTCCGGTGCCGCGACGCATGAGCTCGGTTGCCAGTTTCACGCGCTGGGCTTCGCCGCCGGACATGGTGGTGGCGGGCTGTCCGAGATGGATGTAGCCGAGACCGACCTCCTGCAGGGTCTTCAATTTCCGCAGGATCTTGTCGTGATTTTCAAAGAAAGGCACAGCCTCATCGATGGTCATATTCAGCACATCAGAGATGTTCTTGCCTTTGTAGCGGACTTCGAGTGTCTCGCGGTTGTAGCGCGCGCCGTGGCAGACTTCGCAGGGGACATAGACGTCCGAGAGGAACTGCATCTCGATCTTGATAATGCCGTCACCGTGGCAGGCTTCGCAGCGTCCGCCTTTCATGTTGAAGCTGAAGCGTCCCGGTTTGTAGCCGCGCATCTTGGCTTCGGAGGTCTGGCTGAAAAGCTCGCGGATGTCATTGAAAACGCCGGTATAGGTGGCCGGATTCGAGCGCGGCGTGCGGCCGATCGGCTGCTGATCGATGTCAATGATCTTATCCACATACTCTGCACCGTCCATGGAGTCGAAAGCTCCGACCCGATAGGAGGTATGATTCTTGATATTGGAGAGGCCCTGATAGAGGATCTCATTCACTAGCGTACTCTTGCCTGAGCCGGACTCCCCGGTAACGACGGTAAAGGCGCCGAGCGGGATGGTCACATCGATGTGCTTCAGATTGTGCTCGGCGGCGCCATGGATGGTGAGTGAGAGTCCATTTCCTTTTCTTCTCGTTTCCGGTAGCGGGATGTATTTCTCACCGCGCAGGTACTGCCCCGTGATGGAGTCCTTCACCTTCATCACGTCTTCAGGCGTGCCCTCCGCGACGACGGAGCCGCCATGCTCCCCTGCGCCGGGGCCGATATCCACGACCCAGTCCGCGGTGCGGATGGTATCCTCGTCATGCTCGACGACGATGAGCGTATTTCCTAGATCGCGCATGCCTTTCAGTGTCGCAAGGAGCTTGTCATTGTCGCGCTGATGCAGACCGATGGACGGCTCATCCAAGATGTAGAGGACGCCGACGAGCCCGGAGCCGATCTGCGTCGCCAGACGGATGCGCTGGGCTTCGCCGCCGGAGAGCGTCGAGGCTCCGCGAGAGAGCGTCAGGTAGTCGAGGCCGACATTCACGAGGAAGGAGAGACGGCTCTTCACCTCGCGCAGGATCTGGTCTGCGATGATTTTTTCCTTTTCGGAAAGCGTGACATGATCCATGAAGTCCAGAAGGTCGATGACAGCCATGGAGGAAATCTCTGCGATATTCTTTCCGCCCACCCGGAAAGCGAGGCTCTCCGGCTTCAGGCGCGCCCCATGGCAGACGGGGCAGGGCTTCTCGATGAGGTAGTTCGAGAGCGTTTCCTTCATCTTCTCTGTCCATGCCTCTTCATAGCGCCGCTTCGTCATCGGGACGATGCCTTCGAAGGGACGCTCATAGGTCTTCGTGATGCCTTCAGGGCTGGTGTACTGGAAGGAGAGCAGCGCCGTGCCGCCGATTTCAAACTCCACCTTCGCCTGATCCGGCAAGTCATCATAGCATGCATCCATGGTGAGGCCGTAGGATTTCAGGAAGGCATCGAGCAACTTGTAGAGCCATGTTTCCTTATTATAAGGAAATGGCTGGATCGCGCCCAGACGGAAGGGCATCGTGTGATCGGGGAGGATCCGATGGAAATCCGCCTCCAGTGAAGCGCCGAGGCCCATGCAGGCGGGGCAGGCGCCGAAGGGATTATTGAAGGAAAAAATGCGCGGCTCCGGCTTTGGCAGGGAAATCCCGCAGTCCGGGCAGGAGAAGTGCGTGGAAAAGACCATGTCCTTCCCGCCGATGACGCTTCCCACCATCATCCCGTCCCCCAGCTTCAGCGCGGCCTCCACCGAGTCTGTCAGGCGGCGCACGATACCTTCTTTCATGATGACACGATCCACCACCACTTCGATGGTATGCTTCTTGTTTTTCGCAAGCTCGATGTCATCGGACAGGGAGAGGACGTCCCCATCCACGCGGACGCGGACATAGCCCTCCTTGCGGAGCTCTTCCAAGAGCTTCTTATGCGTCCCCTTCTTTGCGACAGCGACCGGCCCTAAGAGCATGAGCTTCGTCCGTTCCGGAAGGGCAAGGAGCGCATCGACGATCTGATCCACCGTCTGCCGCTGGATCGGCTTGCCGCAGTGCGGGCAGAAGGCACGGCTCGCATGCGCATACAGCATACGAAGGTAGTCGTGGATCTCCGTCACTGTGCCGACCGTCGAGCGCGGATTATGGCTGGTGGATTTCTGATCGATGGAAATCGCCGGTGAAAGCCCTGAGATCTTATCCACATCCGGCTTATTCATCTGCCCTAAGAACTGCCGCGCATAGGCAGACAGGGACTCGACATATTTTCGCTGCCCTTCCGCATAGATGGTGTCAAAAGCCAGCGACGATTTCCCCGAGCCGGACAGTCCGGTGAAAACGATGAGTTGATTTCGCGGGAGCGTCAGATCGATATTCTTCAGATTGTTCTGACGCGCGCCTTTTATGATGATTCCTTTTTCCATGGATGTCCTTTCGAAATTGAAGGAAAATGTATGGGGATTTAGGGGAGCCCCTGAGGCGGCTCCCCTTGATTCCATTTGAAAGCCTCGATTGAATGAGAAATGGCTGATAAACGTTGTGCAAGGAAGATTTCTCGGCTTCGCTCGAAATGACGATACAAAAGGAGCGATTGTCTACCATACGTTGTTCACCATTCTGCAGAAGGGTGCCTCTTCGAGGCACTCTATCCTCCGCCTTTGGCACGCCCCTTCTTCAATGGGCTGCTCAGCTGGCAGAGCAAAACGAACCCCTAATCCCTAATCCTCAGCCACCAGCCTCTAGTCACCAGTCACCCCAAAAATTACACCCGTTTCTTCATTGGTTTATAAATCCGTTTCTTCGCCGCAGCCTGACGCTTCAGGGCTTCTTCCGCCCGGGAGCCGTAGCGATCGGTCCAGAGCTGGCGCAGCTTGGCGAGCTGGTCGCGGAAGCGGGCGGCGGCTTCGAATTCCAAATCCTTTGCGGCCTGCTTCATGAGTTTCTCGCAGTCCTTCATGCGAGCGTAGATCTCCTCATCAGAAAGCTCGCCCTCTTTTTTCTTGCCGCCGTAGGCAGCCGGCTTTTCTTCGATCTTCGTGAGATCAATAAGGTCTTTGACCCGCTTTTGGACAGTGTGGGGGATGATGTGATGCTCTTCATTATATGCCTGCTGGATGGTGCGGCGGCGATTCGTCTCATCGATGGCATACTTCATCGACTTCGTGATGCGATCCGCATACATGATGACATGCCCGTGCTCATTTCTGGCTGCACGGCCGATGACCTGGATCATCGAAGTTTCCGAGCGCAGGAAGCCCTCCTTATCCGCATCGAGGATAGCCACGAGCGAGACCTCCGGCATATCGAGACCCTCACGCAAAAGATTGATGCCGACCAGCACATCGAAAACGCCCGCACGCAGGTCACGGATGATCTCCGCACGCTCGATGGTCGCGACGTCAGAGTGCAGATAGCGTACCTTCACGCCCGCTTCCGTCAGAAAATCGGTGAGATCCTCCGCCATTTTCTTCGTGAGTGTCGTGATGAGGACGCGCTCGTGAGCCTCCTCACGCTTATGGATTTCCCCGAGCAGGTCATCCATCTGTCCTTCGATGGGACGCACCTCGATGGAAGGATCCAAGAGCCCCGTCGGCCGGATGATCTGCTCAGCCAGATTCGTCTGGACGCCCATTTCATACGGTCCCGGCGTCGCCGACACATAGATGATCTGATTGATCCGTTCGGTGAATTCGTCAAAAGTCAGCGGACGGTTATCCAGCGCAGACGGCAGGCGGAAGCCATAGTCGACGAGCGTACTTTTTCTCGACTGGTCGCCATTGTACATCGCACGCAGCTGCGGTACCGTCACATGCGATTCATCGATCATGATGAGGAAATCTTCAGGGAAGTAGTCCAGGAGCGTAAATGGCGGCTCGCCGGGCTTCCTGTCCGACATGTGGCGAGAATAATTCTCGATGCCGGAGCAGTATCCGACCTCCTGCATCATTTCCAGATCATAATTCGTCCGCTGCTCGAGACGCTGCGCCTCCAAGAGCTTATCCTGATCCCGGAGCTCCCGAAGCCGCCCGTCCAGCTCCTTCTCTATGGACGTGACGGCACGGCGGAGCTTATCCGAACTGGTGACATAGTGCGATGCCGGGAAGATGCCGATGTGATTTCTCTCAGCGACCGTCTCCCCTGTCAGGACATCGAACTCCGTCAGGGAGTCGATCTCATCGCCAAACATTTCGATCCTGACAGCGACATTGTTTTCCGAAGCAGGAAATACATCGATCGTATCTCCCCGCACGCGGAAAGTATCTCGCGTGAAATTCATGTCATTGCGCATATACTGCATACTGACGAGCTTCTCCAGGATCTTGTCACGCTCGATCTCCTCGCCCGGCCGGAGCGAGAGCCCCATAGAGCTGTAGTCCTCCGGATCGCCCAAGCCGTAGATACAGGACACCGATGCCACGATGATGACATCCCGCCGCTCGAAAAGCGCCATCGTCGCAGAGTGGCGCAGGCGGTCGATCTCCTCATTGCGTGACGAGTCCTTCTCGATATAGGTATCCGTCTGCGGCACATAGGACTCCGGCTGGTAGTAGTCGTAGTAGGAAACGAAGTAGTACACCGCATTGTCAGGGAAGAAATCCTTGAATTCACTCGCCGTCTGTGCCGCCAGCGTCTTATTCGGAGAAATGATAAGCGTCGGGCGCTGCACCTCTTCGATGACCTTCGCCATCGTGAAGGTCTTCCCCGTCCCCGTCGCACCGAGCAGCACCTGCGCCCATTCGCCATTCCTGAGTCCAGCCACCAGAGACTTCACCGCCTTCGGCTGATCCCCCATCGGCTGGAACGGCGCTTTCAGCGTGAAAGGCACTGCCGGCTCTGTATATTCTCTTTTGATCCGCGAATGATCCATACCCTCGCCTCCGTTTGCTTTTATCGATATTTATCTATGAATTATAGCATAGATGGGAAGGGGTGACTAGGGAAAACGGATAAAGGAACGAAGAATACCGCTTCCCCCGCATCGTCATTTCGAGCACAGCGAGAAATCTTCCTTGCACGCCTGTCAAACGAAGACGACAGGATAACGTGAAGCAAAAAATTCCAAGCGATTTTTACGTGACCGCCTGTATGCTGAATACCGCTCAGGCGTAAAGATCCCTCGGCTACGCTCGGGATGACGAGACGCGAGAACGGGCAATCTCACATTCCCTTTCATTCCTTCACGTAGAAGGCTGCCCCTTCGGGGCAGATCTATCCTCCGCCTTCGGCGCGCCCCTTCTTCAAGGGGCTGCTCAACTGACATGCAAAACGAATCCCTAGTCCCTAGTCACCAGTCACCCCAATCAAAAAGCCCCGCCTTTCGGCGGAGCCTTTTCATCGGCAGTATTGTCCCAGAACTTCGATGACACGATCGATCTCTATCGGTTTCGTCAGGTGAGCATTCATACCGGCTTCCATGCATTTTTTCGCATCTTCATCGAAGGCATTCGCCATCAATGGCAAAAAAGCAGTCGCTGTCATCTCCCTGCCTTCTGCTTTCCCACGCAAAAAGGCCAGAACTTCCGTCCTGACCTTCAAGAAAGCGAGAGGGATAAAGGAAACTTCCTTTCCTTAGAATGTTTTTCTTGCGAGCGGATTTGCCGCTTCCCCATAGAAATGCTCTGACATATCCACGAAAACATCGGAAAGGAGCGCGTCGAAGACGTCATCGCTCATCTTCCTTCCGACAACAGAGAACGCATACTCCCCCTCTGTCCAGAAAGCAGCGAGGCAGCCATCCATCGTCTTCGCTGTCATGACCTCCGTCGCACCGATCATGCGCGATTCCCAGCGACCGGTATAGACCCCGCTGATATTTCTTTCGGCCTTTTCATCCTCCATCCTCGCCGTGCGGACAGAGAGCGTACTGCCATCATCCATCCGATAGCGGATATCCGAGAGCTTGCCGCCGATGGCGATGTAGTCCGTCAGCCGGCACTGACCGGCAAGCAGCGTCCCCTTCGGAAGGAAGAGAGGACGGCTGTCCGTGGCTTCTGCGAGCGCATGGTACGTCTTGTATTCCACCAGAGGACTCGGCATCCCGATTGGCGGCATCTCCGCCCGGCTTGCAAAAGCAGGGATCACCAATGCCGCCGCAGCGGCCATCAGTGCATATTTCCATTTTTTCATCATCTATCATCCTTTCCGCAGCAGTCATCCTGTTTTGAAGATGCGGGTATTATAGCATAGAATTGACTGTAGGTCAAATTCATGTGGAAAGCATCCTCCCGGGACGATATAGCCTCGATAGCATCCCCCTTGCAAAGCCTCCCCCCCCTGTACATCTTGCAGCCGATATGTCCCTCTTCCTTATACTTTATCACAGCCAGGAAGCTCGCTGAGCAATCAGGATGCACACTTTACAAAGCAGAAAATGAACTGACAAGCTTCTGCGTATATGGGTGCTGCGGGTGATGCAGCACATCTTCTGCCGCCCCGATCTCCACCAGCCTTCCTTGCGATAGGATGCCCACGCGGCTTGCCATCGCGGCAAGGACATCGAGGTCATGAGAAATGAAGAGATAGGCGATCTCCCGATCCTCCTGAAGCTCTTGCAAGAGGGTCAGGATCTCCGCCTGCACTGACACATCCAGCATCGAAGTCGGCTCATCCAAGATGAGAACCTCCGGTGAGATGAGGAGCAAACGAGCAAGCGCCACACGCTGGAGCTCCCCGCCGGAAAGCTCAGCCGGATAGCGCGAGAGCAGCTCGCGTCGAAGCTGGAGGCGTGAAAGCATCTCTTGCATACGCTCTTCAAAATGATCCATCTTTCCATATAGGCGTGAGGGCTCTTCGATACTCTCACGGATCGTCATACGCGGATGAAGCGCGGCCACAGGATTTTGAAATATCATCTGCATCGTGCGGCGTGCCGCGAGCATCTCCTTCCCGGAAAGGCCGCCAAGCTCCGCCCCGTGATAGAGCACGACTCCTCCATCTGGCACGAGAAGCTGCATCAGGATACGGATGAGCGTCGTCTTCCCCGCACCGCTCGTCCCCGCGATCCCCAGCGTCTCTCCTTTCGAAAGCGTGAAGGAAATATCCTTCAACACCTCCTTCTTCACTTTCCGTATATATCCAGTCGTGAAGGATTTCGAAATATGCTGTACGTCTAAGAGCATGGGCGCTCCTTTCTAAAAAGATGAATGACCGGTGATGCTTTCTCCACATTTTACAAAATGCCCCTCTCCCACTTTCCTCATCGTCTGCCTCTTCTCACAACCTTTTCCGCAGAATGCACATCGACTCCGAAAAATGCAGCCGCCGGTGAGACGGGAAAGATCCGGTGGATTTCCGGAGATGGGATGAAGGCCGCGAGAAGGCGCCGCGGCGAGAAGTCCCCGCGTATAAGGGTGGTATGGATTCTTGAAAATATCCTCTGTGCTCCCCTGCTCGAGGACTTCCCCGGCGTAGAGCACCACCACACGATCGGCGAGACATTCTGCCAGTGCGAGGTCGTGAGTGATGAGCAGCATCCCCCTTCCTGCCATCTTGATCTGAAGAAACATATCTGCCACCTGTTTCCTTACAAGCGGATCTAGCCCCTTCGTCGGTTCATCTGCGATAAGCCACTCCGGGGAAGACAAAGTCATCATCGCCGCCATGACGCGCTGCGCCATACCTCCTGAAAGCTGGTGCGGATAGGAAGCACACACGCGGATAGGATCCCCAAGACCGTACTTTTCCAGCTGCCCAAGAGCACTCTGCCTGCTCTTCTCTTTTCCCCAGCCCAGCCGCTTCCGCAAGACTTCTGTCACCTGCCGTCCGACACGCATCAAAGGATTCATGGCAGAGATCGGATCCTGCGCGATCCAGCCGATGCGATCGCCTCGGATATCATTCATTTCTTCCTCGGAAAACTGGAGAAGATCACTTCCATCATAAAAAATGCTTCCTGTCATTCTCGCATTTTCCGGAAGAAGACGCATGATGGCCGTGCCCAAGATCGATTTCCCGCTCCCCGACTCGCCAAGGAGCGCAGTGATTTTCCCCCCGTGAAAGAGAAGATTTACATCACGAAGCACGCAGACAGCGCCCATCGGTGAAGGGAAAGTAACAGAAAGCTGCTTGACTTCGATATCCATAGAAAAGGCTCCTTTCAGGTAAGGGAAGTGTTACAGATTCTAAAGGCTCTGTGGAGAAGGGCTGCCTCCACTCATGTGGTACAGTGAAAGGGCAGCCTATTCTTAGCTTCCCATCGGGGACGCGCCTTGAAAGAAGCTCTGCTCCGATGAAGCTCTCCGTCATTTCCTTAAGAATATTGCCCGCACAGGCGAACATGCAAAGCCCATCCCCCTCTTATCTCCTTATTCGTTCTCTCATCGCATCTCCCAGAAGATTGATAGAAAGGCAAAAGAGAGTGATGCCTGTACCGGGAGCGATCATCATCAGCGGGTATGAGCGGAAATAGGTCCTCGCATCAGAAATCATGACGCCCCAATCCGCCGTCGGAGGCGAGACACCCAGTCCCAAGTAGGACAGCGCCGAAGCCGAGAGCAGCGAAGTCCCGATGCGGAGCGTCAATAGCACGATGACGACGGGAAGCACATTCAGAAGTACATATTTCCTTACGATGTACCCATGGGATGCCCCCAAACTTTTGATGCTTTCCATGTAGAGCTCCCCACGAATACGTATGACCTCACTCCTCACGATACGCGAAAAACCCGCCCACGAGGTCAGAGTCAATGCGATGATGAGACGGAAATTGTTCTCCGGAAGGATCGCCGCGATCGCGATCATAAGACTCATCCCCGGAAGTCCCTGAAATACAGCCACAAGACACTGGATCCCCCGATCCACCCAGCCGCCAAAGTAACCGGAAAGGATCCCCAGCATAAGGCCAAGGACCATGGTACAAAACGCCGCCACAAAGGCAAAAGCCACTGACGTCCGCGCCCCATAGATGGTACGAGAAAGAATATCACGCCCTAGCGCATCCGTCCCCAGCCAGTGTGAGGATGACATGCCTTCCAGGATTTCCTCCGTAGATACCGCTGTGGGATCATAGGGCGCGATCCATGGGGCAAAAAGCGCGAGGAATACGATCCCCATCGCCAGAAAAAGCGCCATTCCATAGATCCAGTGAAGCTCCTTCTTCATCAGCCCTCCCTCGCTTTCGGGCTCAGCAAATAGTAGCTGAGATCAACCAGATAATTAAATACGATGAAAACGGTCCCACTGACCAGCACATAGCCCTGAATCACCGGATAATCCCGTCCCCAGATAGCCGAGAGTACATAGCTTCCAAGACCGGGTATGGAAAAAAGATTCTCGATAATGACCGAGCCGCCCAGGATCGAGGCAAAAAACGTGCCCAGCATGGTAATGACCGGCATCAGCGAATTGGGCAGGACATGATAGATCTCTATATACGAAGCAGAGAGCCCCTTCGCCCGCTCTGTCAGAAGAAAGGGCTTCTCCATCACCGAAAGGACCGACGTCTGCTCCAGACGCAGCACCGCAGCCGCTGTCCCTGCTGCCAGCACAAAGGATGGCAATATCATGTGGAGCGCATCGCCATATCCGGAGGAAGGCAGGAGCTGCCACTCTTCCGAAAAGATCAGCATCATCATGATCCCCAGCCAGAAAGACGGCATAGAAATAAAGAAGAGCGCCACGATCTCAAGTCCGATCTCTGCCGCATGTCCCTTCCTACGCGCCGCCCATATGCCCGCAGGGATGCCGAGCAGGATCACCCACCCCATCGCCCAGAGAGCCAATTGGAAGGTGACGGGAAATCTTCGCATGAGCTCGGACAGCACAGGTCTATGTGTCAGATACGATACACCCAGATCTCCCACTGCCGCATGTGTGAGCCAGCTCCCATACTGCATCCAAAAGGGCTGATCCAGCCCCATGCTCTCCCGCATCGCAAGCAGCTCCGACTCCGTCGGTTCTGCCGTACCATCCATGATCAATACCGCCATCGCCGGATCTCCGGGTGCAAGTACCCCCAGAAGGAACGCCAGTATCGTGAGTCCGATGAGAAAAGGGAACAGGAGAAAAATGCGCCGAACCGCATAAATCAGAAAAGCCTTCATGAGATATGCCTCCTTTCGTGAATCACTGACACGAGGGCCATACCAAGCGCAGAAAGACGGATACATCCGTCAAGACGCCATACAAAGAAATTTCATAGAAGAAAAGCGGCGACCTGCCGCCGATACTTTTTCCTACTCCTTCCACGCCACCTTGTCCAGCGTAATGCCATAGACAGCCGCATGGTAGCCTGTGATTTTTTTCGAACAGACAGCGAGATTCTCATCTTCCAAGAGCGGTATGACCGCCGGATGGAGGAGAAGCTCTTCCCGGATCTCATGGTAGAGCACCTGCCGATCTTCGATCTCATAGGTATGAGTAAGCGCATCAAAGGCCGCATCTATTTTCGGATTGGCATAGCAGAAATGGCTGGCAAGATTCGTCGCACCATCGCTATGAAAGAACTCTCTCAAAAGCGAAGTCGGATCGAGATTTCCGAGCCCCCTCGTCCCAATGGCGAGATCGTAATCCCCTTCCTTCATCATTTTCCTTGACGTCAGACCATCCACCATCACGATCTTGACATCCAGCCCGAGATCTTTCAGCTCCGCCTGCAGGAATTCTGAAATGACCTTGTAAGGGTAGCGCTCGGCACCATACTGTGGAAGGAGGAATTTCACCTCACACCGGGCATCCCCCAGCACTTCTCGCGCAAGTGCCCTTGCCTCAGCAGGATCATAGATCGGCGGCTCCGGTCGCGAAAAAGGATTCGTACTATTTAAGAAACTCCTCGTCGGCGTACCAAATCCCGCGAAGTAATATTTCACGATCTTATCCCTGTCGATGGCTAGATCGAGCGCCCTTCGCATTCGTTCATCGGAGAAAGGGAAACGGCCGCCATTGACAGAAAGATAGTGGGAAATCGTCGAGTGCGCACTGTCTACCGAGAAATCCTTCGTTCGCATGAGTTCCCTCACCATCATCGGTGTCAGTCCGCCCAGATCCAAGACCCCCTGCACCTCTCCCGAACGCATCGCCGAATATCGCGCCTCCGCTGAAGTGATCACGCGGATACGGATCCGCTTCGCCTTTGCTTTTTCGCCATGGTATCCATCAAATCGCTCGAGGAGCGTATAATCGTCCGCCTTCCTATCAATGATCTGAAAAGGCCCCGTGCCCGCTGCGATTTTCGTGAAATCCCCCGTTTCTCGATCAAAAGAAGCCGGACTGAACATCGCGCTCCCCCAGCCCGCCATGCGGTAAATCAGCATGGGGACAGGCCGCGCGAAATACAGATGAAGCGTGTAGTCATCGTCCGCCTCATAACGGACAAGCCCCGGGTAAATGCGCGAGACCAAGTAACCATAGAAGGAAGATGGCTTGTACCCCATGTGCGTCACGCGGTAGATATTCTCTCGCGCCGCATGTGCATCGAAGGAAACCCCGTCATGGAACTTCACCCCCTTCTTCAGATGAAAAATCCACTCCGTCTTCTCCGCATTCGACTCCCAAGACTCGGCGAGCATCGGCATGACTTTCCCATCATCAGAAATCCCGACCAGCGACTCCCAAGTCTTTAGGATCACGGTGGAGTAGTAGGGATCCTTCTCCCCCGGCGAAAGATCCCGCCCCGCCGCGAGCACGATCTCTTTCTCCTCTCCCGTCATTGGGGCGTTGCCGCAGCCAGCGAAAACGAGCGGGAATAGCAGGAGGAAAAAGAGAGATAGATAGCGAAAGAAAATACGCATAGAGATTCACCTCTTTTCTTGTGGAAACACTTTTGGACAATAGGGGAATAGGCGGCCGCAAGGCCGCCTATTATTGATTGTTATTGATTGTACATATCAACTTGGCAATAGCTTAGAAACTCATCGAAGCAGACAGCATCCAAGTTCTTGGCATGGAAAGGCCGAATGTGGTAGAGCTACCGCGGCCCATCCAGTAATCCTTGTTCAGTGCATTGTAGCACATAGCTTTGAAGGTCACAGGAACATCAGCGATCGAGGTCTTGTAGTCAAAGCCGAGATCGAGAACTGTGTAAGCAGGGATGCGGGTCGATTTGGTCGGAGAAGCCGAGTTATCGATATGTGCGTCACCTACCCAAGTCAGACGACCAATGATACTCCACTTGTCATTTGGCTCATAAACGGCACCAACAACCGTACTCCATTTGGATGCACCATTGATGTACCATCCATCATAAGTACCTTTGGCAGTCTTTTCTCTCTTGCCGTTCATATAGAGCAGGCCACCAGTAACTGTCCATTTGTCGGCTGGTTTACCATTGATTGTCCACTCCCAGCCTTTATAGTTATCTTTGCCATCGATGGCGCGATGAAGCAATCCTCTTTCACCGTTTTTATCGAGAATGCATTCTGTCTCAATATCAAAATAAGACAATGTGGTTACAATATTTTTAAATTTGTATTTCACGCCCACTTCTCTCTGCTTACTGGTAGACGGTTCAAGCGTTTCACCTTCATTGTCATAATATTTGCCATTACTATTAGTAACAATTGCACCGCGAGAAACACTTTCCGTCTGGCTGGCATAAATAGCCATATTTTCATTTGGCTTGTAAGTAATGCCATATGTAGGCAACCAGTCATCATTCTGGAATTTTGTACCATTACCAGCATTTGTGAAATTTTCATGCTTATGGGAAGCCGCTAAAAGAACATCCCACTTACCAAAACTTAACGAATCAGCAATCGTGACACCCGTATTTACCTCATCCCAAGATAATTTGGCAGTACGAAGCGTTGGAATCACAAAACTATTGGTATATTCAGTTCCTGTATATAAATTACCACCAATGGTTCCTTTGGCGCTATTATGCGAATCATTCCAATATTTGGCCCAAGAGCGATCAATTGCAATTGTTGCCTGATGTTTTACTGCACCAGTCTCAAATTTGGTTTTAAGCCCTGTCTGGAAATACGAATTCGTACCAATTTCATTTTGCGCATTCGAGACATTGGTAGACATGAAATTTCCTTTTTCATCAAATTTCAGCGAAGCGCTCGAATTATATTTATTCCCGCTTCTCGAAGAATGCCCAATGTTTGTAAACCATGTCACATGATCATTGATCGCCTTTTCATGGTTAAAGGTATACATCCAGCCGTGCATCCATTTCGTTGTCCCCTTGAAGTCATATGGGATGTTGGAATCTGGCGCGGAAGGAAGTTCGCTGCTCTTACCACCATAGCTGAACCATCGCTGGCCTTCATTAACGCGAAGGTCAAAATGTCCAACGAAGAAATTGGTATTGCTTGTCTTTCCTTTACGATCCAAATTTACAAAAATATTCTTTTCGTTCTTTTCAGCGCCTTTGAGAGCGAGACCGCCTTCCATATATTCGCCCATCACGCGGATACCCCATTCATTATCCTTACCTGCGCGACGTGCCACGTCAATAAATTCACCGAAGTTGCTTCTTCCAGAGAAGGTTTCCGTGAATTTTGTTATGGGCTCACTACCTGCGCGTTTGGTCACTACATTAATAGTGCCCGGTGCAGGCGTTGCACCGCTATTTGTACCATTGTTGGACATGCTGACACCATTGACGCCCGCATTCGGCCCAGAAGTGATATCGATACGATCAATATAATGAGAAATAGGTCCATTGAACTGATAAAAGAGACTTGGCACGCCGTTCAGCATCATATGGTTTCCGTTCATGTTGATGCCGCGCATGGAGAAGTCTGTATACATCGGAGATGTGGTGCTGGTACGAATCGATGGATTGTTCATCAGCACATTTGCGATTGGCTGAGATGGGTCATCAAACTTTTCGAGCGTCTTCTGGGTCATTGACATTTCCGTATATGGAATATCCATAACACTCTGATTTCCAAGAATCCCGAGCTTTGCGGTTTCATTGACAAGACCACCTGGCGCAGCTACTACTTCACCATCTCGATCTGCATTTACGTAAACCGTATCCAGAACGGTATCTGCTGCTCTGAGCGTTACCCCCCCCGAAATTGTTAACACGACCGCTGCTGCGAGAGCGACATACATTTTCCCTTTTCTCATAACTATCTCTCCTCGATAAAAAACTCGCCAGCATATAGCCAGCATAACATAAGATATATTCCATTCCCGAAGCGCCGTGTATCCAAGTTTCCACGCGCAGGGAAAAAAAAGCAGTATAAGTGACTAGGGATTAGTGGCTAGGGGCTAGCCCCATTGAACCCATTAAACCCATAGAACCTATATTTCACGATTCCCGAAAGTACGAGATCACTTCTACGATTCGTTTCGAATGCCAGACGTAACCATTCCCATCATGCGCAGCGCGCTCTTTGAAAAGCGGCTCAAGCTCGGTATTATAATTCAAGTACGACATTTCGCCCAGATCCTCCACCATTTCTTCCTCCGCCGCTTCCCAGTCGGCATAGCGGAGCACCTTGTCATAGTGCGTGAAAGAGACTTCGGCATGGATCCCCATATTCCAGAACATCATCGGCATCATCATGTAGTCGTTGTTTCGGCGATAATTCAGCGAAAGCTCATCATAGAGACTATACAGATAAGGTTTCAGAAGCGTACGGACAAGGATGAAGCCTTTCTTCCCGTAGCGGGCGATCTTTTCGAGTGCCTCTCTCATATAGCAGACACGGTATAAGGAATTGACAGAGAGGACGTAGTCCGCATCGTAAGGCTCCTCGAAGTCTTCCCACTTCGAGTGGACCGCTTTCACATTCGTGAGTCCTTCTCTTTGTAAGGAGATCGAGAGCTCGCGGAGCATGGCTGGTGAGAAATCAACGGCGAGGATATCCTTGCTGTATTTCGCCATAGGAATGGTGAAATTACCGCATCCTGAGCCCACATCTAAGATGCGCTGATTTTCTCCGAATTTCTCATGGATCCAGTCTCCGAGCCCGTACACATCCCGATAGAGGTTGAAGCGCTCTGCGTAATGTGGGGCAAGCCCTTCCCAGAATCGCAGCTCTACCTCATCATCAAATTTACGTCCTGATTTCCTCTTCGCGTTCCAACCTTGTTCTTTCTGCCAGATCTCATCCAAGTCGATCTTTTTCAGCTGCTGCATCTTATCACCGCCAATCTTGAACAAAATAAGTGTAATCTGTATAGTTTCTATAAAGTCAAGTATCTTTTTATAGAAATCCAAAAATCTTTTTAATAAAAATGCCATCTCCCCCTTATCGTCATATCAAGCGAATGCGAGAAATCTTTTTTGTTCGTGGTCAAACGAACAATGTAAGGAAGGCGGCGAGCGGGAAACACTGTACTTCACATGAATTGGAATGACGGTGTTTCATGCAAACGTGTGTGTACAATAGAAAACATACCGCAAAGAAAAAGATCCGTAGGCTCCGCTCGGGATGACGATAAGCGGAATACTCCGAGCGATGCTTCTGATAACGACACGAAAAAACGCTCCTCTCACATCACTTCTCCTCCCCCCGCCTTGAACCCCTCTCCTCTCTATGCTAAGATAGAGCTATCTTTAATCAGTCTTTTAATAAAGTCTATAGCGGGTATAGACTTTTCATAGAAAGGACTCATGTTTCATGAAGCAGGGGAAAAGTCACTACACACCGCAGGAATTTGCACGGCTCTTTCACATCGATAAACAGACCCTCATCTACTATGACAATCAAGGGATCTTCTCTCCCGCCTTTCGCAGCGAGAAAGGCTATCGATACTATGAAGCAGCGCAGATCCTCCCCTTTGCAGAACTCCTATCTCTCAGAAATCTTCACATTTCGGGCGCAGAGATGGGGGAATTCAATCAGCACCCTTCGCGCAGTAAACTTATCGAACTCCTGTCCGATAAAGTCATGGAGCAGGAAGAAGCGATCCGTGCCATGCAAAGCAATATCGAAAGCCTGAAGCGGAAAATCCGTCATCTGACGGAAAGTCGCAGCCACCCCATGGAGCAGGTCATGCTGATTCCCAAGCCGGTACGCCTCATGCAGCGCAGTCCCCTCTTCCCTGCCAAAACATCTTTCCGAGATGCCTGTCAAAAGAGTGCCCTTCTCATCACGGAGTATGCCGCTCACCTTTTCGACAAAGATTTGGAAATCGCCGTCAGCCCAGCCGTAGACACACTCTCCGCCTTGTGCGAACCCTACGCCTACCACCTGCTGCTGATCTCGCCCCATGCGCCAAGCCGGGAAATGGAGAATCCCCTCCCCCTCCCCGCCGCACTCTATCTGACCTACATCTTTCCTTCGCCGCAGTTCCCTCTTCCGAGTGCCGTCCTTTCAACCATCGAAAACACGATGCAGGCACTCTCCCTTTCCCCCGACGTCCCCTTTCTCGTCACGCCACGTCTGGATGACGAAGGACGGGCTAGCTGCTTTCGTCTGGAAATACCAGTCACAAAAAAAGCTTGAGACATGGCGTCTCAAGCTTTTTATTATTCTATCACAATATTTCTTCTCGCATCATCATTTCGAGCGCAGCGAGAAATCTTCCTTGCACAACGGTCAAACGGAGAGTGTGAGAGGAGGAGCAGCCGAAGCACCCAGGCGATTTTATCATTACTTCATAAGTACAGAGTACCGCTACGACGTAAAAGATCCTTGGGCTACGCTTTCGATGACGATACGAGCCCCCCGCGTCATTTCGAGCGAAAACAAAAAACAGGAAATCCCGTATTCCATACGACACAGAATCACGGTATTTCCTGCTCCAAAGCACTAACCCAAGTCACTAGTCACTAGCCACCAGTCACTCATCTTACGAGATACACTTTGACGCGGCTCTTCGTCCCCCACCGGTAAGCCTGCTCGAGAGTATCCACGCAGACATCGATGATATTTCCATGGATCGCGCCCCCGATATCATCACAGATGGCGTAGCCATAGCCTTCGATGAAGACGATGCTGCCCAGCGGGATGACATTCGGATCGACGGCGGCATGCCCCTTGCCGGCAAATCCGCCCAGAGCAGTGTACCCTTCACCACCCCCGTCATAAGGCGTGTAGGCGGTCGATCTCATGTGATACGTCTTCGTATACCTGCCGCGGAAATAAGGCGCATTGTCCAAAGCATCCCAGACATCTTCATCTGCCACACCGGTGGTCTCAAGGCCTGTCTCATCCTGCAGCCTGCGGATGGCATCTGCCGTACCCGCGCCGAAGACACCGTCAACGACACCGGGATCGTAGCCGTGCAGAAGAAGCTGATTCTGCAGGCGGATGACTCTCTTTCCTCTGGCCCCTTCCGAGAGGATATAGTCTCCGGTCTGCGCCACATAGGCTTCATTCAGCTTCGTGCGGGTCTCGCCATTCACACCGCCCGTGACGGAGATCCCCTGCTCCTTCTGGAAAGCCGTGACCGCATCTTCGGTCTGCCCGCCATAGATGCCGTCCGCCTCCCCGTCAAGATAGCCGAGGCGTTTCAGCTTCCGCTGGATGGTCTTCACATCACCGCCACGATCACCGACGCCATAAGATTCCCCGCCCGAGGACACCACAGGCGCCGGCGTCCCTGCGCTGATCTCCCGAAGCGCGCTGTAGGTCACTTCATCGATCGCACCGGATACAGGAAATCCGCGGGATCTCTGGAAATCCTTCACCGCCTTCACGGTATCTCCCCCATAGACGCCATCTATATCGCCTTTGAGAGATCCGGCGGCTTTCAGGCGCTGCTGCATATCGGAAATCACGTCTCCGCGATTCCCCTCTGCATACACGACACCCCCGCCATTCCGATAGCCTTCTCCTTCCGCACTACGGATAGCCTCTCTGGTCGCATCATCAGCGATACCGTTCGCGGTGAGGCCTTTATCTTTCTGAAACAAATAGACTGCTTTCTTTGTGGTAGAGCCATAGTCTCCATCCACGGTGCGGGCCAGATAACCGGCCGCTACCAGGGAATTCTGCAGGGCCGTCACATCGTCCCCGCTCATCCCTGCGTGCAATGTTTCTGCAGAAGCCGGAACCATGGCAAGTACCCAAAGCGCCAGGATCGAGCTCCATTTGTAGATGGCACGCATGAATTATCACCTCCATAAACTTCCTATATTTTACCATTTTTCACCAAATTTGTAAAAAATGAGGGGAAACCCTTTTGTTTTTAAGGAAATTCATGGAACTGCCACGCGGTGCGAGGCGGTGTGAAAAAGCAGACAGCATCGGTGGGGAATGGGGATTCCTAAGGCGTTCTTTTGTAAGGGAATGGGAGCGTTTTGCCAAAAAAGTGGGGACAGGGGTAAGGCTGCCCCTGCGTGGCAGTCTATCCTCCGCCTTAGGCGCGCCCCTTCTTCAAGGGGCTGCTCCATTGGCATGTAAAAGTGCAGCGCCCAAGCGCCACTCACTTCCTGATGGGAATGTCAATGAAATAAGAATACCGCTGCTGCCCCCAAAGCCTTCCCCTCGAGGGGAAGGTGCCTCGAAGGAGCGGATAGGGCACTCGCGGTATGAAAGAGAGTGGGGAAAATCATCTCAAGTGCGCCGTTAACGAAAGTACCCTATCCACCGCTGGCGCGGTCCCCCTTCCCCACTGGGGAAGGCTGCGAAACGAGAATACCGCTTTCCCCGTATCGTCATTTCGAGCAAAGCGAGAAATCTTCCTTGCACTCCGGTAAAAGGGAGAGTGTGAGATGACGGGAAAACAAAGTATCCGGGCAATTTTCTGCGCTTTCGCATGAATGCCGTATACCACTATGACAAGAAAGAGCGGGGCACTGCTCGGGATGACGATACGAGAGAACGGGCGATCTCACATTCATTTCCATCCCGCTGCGGGAGACAACCTCCACCCCTTCGATCACTCCAATAAAAAAATACCGCCAAGTTTCCTTGACGGTATCTGATCTCAATCCCCACCATGTCGTTAAAGCCGGATTTTGAGTCTGCGTATTTGCAGGTGGGTGCTCTCATGATGAACTTCATCTGTCCCCGTGAAGAGGCATAGATTCCATTCACAGTTCTGAACTCCCTCAATAAAGGTATCGGTTCAAAATATGAAGCCGCACGTGCACAGCAGGGTTGTTACGTATAGTGTAGCAAATTTGCCTGAGATTTACAAGAAGTTTATGCGAAATTGTCGGGATTAGAAGTGACTAGTGGCTGGGGACTGGGGACTTGAGTGCCACTTTCGGGCATCGCCGTTTACAAAAATCGGCGCTCGGGTACTAGCGGCAGGAGCGCCGAAAGGGAATACATGTTTCCTTTTCTGCGCAATTGTCTTTCATACGATAGCACCCTATCCGCCCCTTCGGGCACCTTCCCCAATGGGGAAGGCGAATAAGGAGGAGCGCCTCGCGCCAAATATATTCGCAGCGAAGCCGCCACCGCAATCCTGAACCTTGAACCCTTAATCCTTATTCCCCTTTGGAGCTCTTGAAGGCTTCTCTTTTGCCGATGACGGTCACGCCATTCATGTACGGTACGAGGACATCCGGGACGCGGATGGTGCCGTCAGCCTGCTGGTAATTTTCCATGATAGCCGCGACAGTACGGCCGACAGCGAGGCCGGAGCCATTCAGGGTATGGACGAATTCCGGTTTTGCGCCCGCGGTTCTGCGGAAGCGGATATTTGCGCGGCGTGCCTGGAAATCGAGGCAGTTCGAGCAGGAGGAGATCTCTCTGTACTTATTCTGTGCCGGCATCCAGACTTCGATATCATAGGTCTTCGCGGAGGAGAAGCCGATATCGCCGGTGCAGAGGCAGACGACATGGTACGGGATCTTGAGCAGCTGGAGGATCTTTTCCGCTTCTGCCGTCAGAGATTCCAGCTCATCCCAGCTGTCTTCCGGCTTGCAGTACTTCACCATTTCTACTTTATGGAACTGGTGCTGGCGGATGAGGCCGCGGGTATCCTTACCGGCAGAGCCCGCTTCTTTACGGAAGCATGGGGTGAGCGCAGTCAGATGGACAGGCAGCAGCGCGCCATCGAGGATTTCACCGGAGAAATAATTCGTCAGCGGCACTTCAGCTGTCGGCGTCATGTACATGCTTTCGCCTTCGACTTTGTACATATCATCGGCGAATTTCGGCAGCTGGCCGGTGCCCTGCATGGACTTGCCATTGATGATGTAGGGCGGGATGACTTCGGTGTAGTCATTCTGCTGTGTATGCACATCGAGCATGAAGTTGTATACCGCTCTTTCGAGGCGGGCTGCCTGCGAGAGGTAGAAATAGAAACGCGCGCCGGAGACCTTCCCCGCTCTTTCTGCATCAAGGATGCCGAGGGTGTCGCCGAGCTCATAGTGCGCCTTGATCGGGAAATCAAAGGTCGGGATCTCGCCCCATTTGCGGACTTCCGGATTTTCGCTGTCATCTTTGCCGACCGGGACAGACTTGTCGCACATATTCGGGATATGGAGAAGCAGTTCATTCAGCTTCGCTTCGACTTCACCGAGTTCCTTATCGATGGCGGAAATCTTCTGTCCGACTTCTCTCATGCGAGCGATAGCATCTGCCGCATCTTCGCCATTCTTCTTCGCCATCGCGATCTTCTTGGATTCTGCATTCTTTTCGCTCTTCAGCGCTTCGGTATCGCGCAGGAGTTCTCTTCTCTTGCCGTCCAGTGCGAGGACTTCGTCCAGATCGAACGGATTGTGACGATTGACGAGGTTCTGCTTCACTTCGTCTGCGTGTTCTCTGATGAATTTCATGTCTAACATAGTATCGCTCCCTTTAGGAAATATAAGATAGGAAATCGGATTTCCTCATCTGACGGAAATAATGATGGGTTCAGGATGGTGGTGCGGCGCATAAGATGGTCAAGCGCAGCAGAGACTTTCAGAAAATGCTGATGAAGTCACAGAGCTCGATAAAGTAAGGCGCATGAGGAGAATATCCAATCCAACATGAGCTTTCATGCCGCTTCGAGGATCCATCCTGCGCCTTTGGCGCGCCCCTTCTCCAAGGGGCTGCTCACATGGGAAGAGCCCCCAATCTCTAGTCATTAGTCACTAGCTGCCAGTCATCCAAATCAAAGCAAATAAAAAGACTTCTTCCCTCCATGGGACGAAGTCATCGCGGTGCCACCCAATTTGCATAAGCCAGCTCATAGCTGATATCGGCTGCCTGCCGTCCGATTCTTCATCGGCCGCTCCTGAGTGGAAACTTTCTCATCTGCCAGGGCTCTCACCAGCCGCCCTGTCTCTGAAAGACATCTGAAAAAGATTTTCTCTTTCCCTGCGTTATTAGTATTATAGCGAGTTCGTCAGTGTTTTGCAATAGGAAAAAGGGTTCAGGGTTGTGGGTTGTGGTGGCGGCTTCGCCGCAAATATATATGGGGCGATGCCCGAAGGTCTGCGGGTGGCAGGTTTCCCTCGTATCGCCAGCCTTCCCCGCGTTGGGAAGGTGGCGAGCGCAGCGAGCCGGATAGGGTTCTAGCGGCCTGAAAGACAGATGAGGAAAGCGGAGAAGTGCAAGGCACATATGGGGAAAGCGTGAGTCCCTGAGCCTCGAATGACAAAGATTACAAAATGAGAATACCGCTTCCCCCTGCATCAAAAGCCTTCCCCTCGAGGGGAAGGTGCCCCGTAGGGGCGGATAGGGCACTAGCGGTATGAAAGACAACTGAAACATGTGAGGTGAGCGTTTTCCCGTACCGTCATCTCGAGCGTAGCCGAGAGATCCTTCTTGCAGACAGGGAAATGGTGTATGTGAGGAAATCCGTAAAGCAGCCTCAGCAAGACGTCATTTCCCTATCACCGCATTCATGCTGATAAGCATTGTGCAATAAAGATCCCTCCACTTCGGTCGGGATGACGATACGAGAGAAATGTCTGCCGTCTAATGTCTCCTAGTCTTTTAGTCATTATAAAAAAGCGGCGCTCATATGCTGGCGCCGCTCCTTCATTTCTACTTTCTCATCAGTCTCGTGCTCGCCATGGCGAGAGCCGCGAGGGTCTTCGCATCGTAGATTTCTCCGCGATCCACCATCTCATAGACCTTATCGATCGGGAGACGGATGACATCCAGAAATTCATCCTCATCGAGGTGCTGGTGCGACTTCACCAGATGGTCGGCGAGGTAGAGGTGGATGGTCTCATTGCAGAATCCCGGCGTGGTATAGACGTAGCCGAGCTTTTCCATGTGCTCCGTCTTGTAGCCGGTTTCTTCCGTGAGTTCCCTTGCCGCACAGGTATCGGGGTCTTCTCCCCCATCGAGTTTGCCAGCTGGGATTTCCAGAAGCGGCTGCTCGACCGCATAGCGATACTGACGGACGAAGAGGATCTCTCCCTCCTCGGTGACAGGGATGATGGCGGACGCCCCCGGATGCAGGACGACCTCCCGCGTGGTTCTGTGCCCATGGATTTCCACTTCATCATCGAAGACGTGCAGCATCCGCCCCTCGAAGGCGGGCGCGCGATGGATCAGCTTTTCTTTTTCTATGCTCATTTCACACCTGTGCTTCCTACGCCGCCGGTGCGTACACCTTCAGCATGGTCATCATCCATGGTGAGGTATTTCGTGAAAATCCCCTGTGCCACACGATCGCCTTTATTCACATGGAATGGTTCATCCTTCGTATTGTAAACAGCGACCATGAGATGCCCTTCATTGTCCTCATTATTGTAATAGTCTGCATCGATGATGCCGGTGCTGTTCGCAAGGAAGAGCCCTTTCTTGATCGCCATGCTTGAACGGATGAAAATGGCGAGGTATTCGTCATCTTTCATATACGCTTTCAGCCCGGTCTTGATGAGCGTCACTTGATGCGGGATGAGATCGATGTCTTCGCCGCATTCGATGTCATAGCCGGCGCTCTTTTCCGTTTTTCTTTCCGGCAGATGGATATCTTTTCCCTGCCATGTGGACAGGATTTCAAAACCTCTTGTTTTTGTCATAGAATGGATTCTCCTTATAGAAATAGGGTTCATGTGGACAGGTTCAGGATCGTGGTGACAGCTTCGCCGCGATCCCTGCTTTCAAACTTCAGAGTTGTAGTGGCAGATCTCCCGTACCGTCATCGGAAGCATAGCCCTCGATCCTTCTTGCAGACAGGGAAATGGTATATGTGAGGAAATCTGTAGCACCGCCTCAGCAAGACGTCATTTCCCCATCACGCATGCATGCTGATAAGCGTTGTGCAGTAAAGATCCCTCCACTTCGGTCGGGATGACGATACGGGGAAAAATGTCTCTTAGTCTCCTAGTCTCTCAGTCTCCAAGTCTCATCCTCACCAAGCGAAAAAGCCCGACGCGCCCGGGGCTCCTGCTCTTTCGAGACGAACCACCGGAACCCGCCGGGCTTTTCCCATAATAGGTGAGTGAAAGAAACGCTTGTGTGATCGCAGTCTCGGCGTTTCCCCAAGAGATGCCATAGATCCGAAAGCAGCACTGCGGCGCCTCCATGGTATGATACGCCTCACGCCCCCTAAAGGACCCTCAGCACAGTCTTACTTATTCTTCTTTTCCAGCAGCAGAGCTTTTCGGGAAAGATTGATACGGCCCTTGTCATCGATTTCCGTGACCTTGACCATGATCTCATCGCCTTCATGGACGATGTCTTCCGGCTTCTCGACTCTCTGGAGAGCGAGCTGGGAGACATGGACGAGGCCTTCCTTGCCCGGCAGGATTTCTACGAAAGCGCCGAACTTCATAAGGCGGGTGACGCGGCCGAGGTATGTCTCGCCGACTTCGACTTCCTTCACGAGGGATTCGACCATTGCTTTTGCCTTCTGGGCAGCTGCTTCATCTTCGGAAGCGATGTATACGCGACCGTCTTCCTCGACGTCGAGTTTCGCACCGGTTTCAGAGATGATCTTATTGATGGTCTTTCCGCCGCTGCCGATGACGACACGGATCTTGTCGACCGGGATGGTGAGAGAAATGATCTTCGGCGCATACTTGGAGAGATGTTCTGCCGGTTTATCGATGCATTCTGCCATCTTGCCGAGGATGTAGAGGCGGCCTTCATGGGCCTGTTTCAGCGCGGTCAGCAGGATGTCTCTGGAAATGCCATGGACTTTGATATCCATCTGGATGGCATTGACGCCCTTCGCGGTACCAGCGACCTTGAAGTCCATATCGCCCAGCGCATCTTCCATGCCCTGAATATCGGAAAGAATGGAGAATTTGCCGCCATCTTCGATGAGGCCCATCGCGATGCCTGCGACCGGTGCCTTGATCGGTACGCCTGCATTCATGAGGGACATGGTGCTGCCGCAGACAGAAGCCTGAGAGGAAGAACCATTGGATTCCAGGATTTCAGAAACGACGCGGATCGCATACGGGAATTCATCGACACTCGGGATGACCGGGAGGAGCGCACGTTCTGCGAGTGCACCATGGCCAATCTCGCGGCGTCCCGGACCACGGGAGCCCTTCGTCTCGCCGACGCAGTAGGACGGGAAATTGTACTGATGGATGTATCTCTTCTCGGTGACCGGGGTGAGGTCGTCGATGATCTGAGTTTCCGACATCGGAGCCAGCGTAGTGATGGAGAGCGCCTGTGTCTGGCCGCGGGTGAAGAGCGCCGATCCGTGAACACGCGGGAGCAGTCCGACTTCACAGGTGATCGGGCGGATTTCCGTCAGCTTTCTGCCATCCGGACGGATACCTTCATTCGTGATGGTGTGACGGACGATTTCCTTCGTCAGATGGTCGAGCGCATCTGCCACATCAGAGAGATGTTCCGGGTAAATGTCAGCGAAATGTGCCATCGCTTCCTTCTTCGCAGCAGCGATATTGCCATCGCGGCGCAGCTTATCCGCATCGAAGATCGCCTTCTTCAAGGACTCAGTCGCGAACGCTTCGACATCTTTTTCGATCTCTGCCGGGACTTCCGGGAAAGTCAGCACGCGCTTTTCCTTGCCGACTTCTTCGATGATCTTCTTCTGGAAACGGCAGATTTCCTTGATCGTCTCATGACCGAACATGATCGCATCGAGGACTTCTTCCTCCGGTGCTTCCTGCGCGCCGCCTTCGACCATCATGATCGCTTCTTCCGAGCCGGCGACCGTCACATTCATCGTGGACGCTGCCATCTCTTCCTGTGTCGGGTTGATGACATACTTGCCATTCACGCGGCCCACGCGGACACCGGCGATCGGGCCGTCCCACGGGATATCGGAAATACCGATGGACGCAGATGCGCCGATCATGCCGCACAGCTCCGGTGCATTGTCATAGTCGACAGAGAGGACCGTCGCTACGACATGGATATCATTTCTGCATCTTTTATCAAACAGAGGACGGATCGGACGGTCGATCAGACGCGCACAGAGGATCGCCGAATTTCCCGGACGGCCTTCACGGCGAAGGAATCCCCCCGGCATCTTGCCGACAGCATACATCTTCTCTTCATAGTCGACAGTCAGCGGGAAGAAATCCGTGCCTTCGCGAGGCTCCTTGCTCGCCGTCGTAGCGACGAGGACAGCGGTATCCCCATATCTGACCAGTACAGCGCCATTCGCCTGCTTGGCCATTTTACCAGTCTCAATGATCAGTGGACGACCGGCCAGTTCCATTTCAAATGTTTTGAACAATTCCTGTTCCTCCTTAGTAAATGCTTCTTTATACGACTACTTATTATATAATACAACTTTCATCTTTCACAAGGGGTGAAATGAAATGGGTTGTCGGGTTCAGGGTTAGCCCTGGGCGGGGCATCCCTTGATTGGTGATGAAAGCTCTGCTCGCCAGTTAGAAGTTAGGAGTGCTGGTGCGGCGCATAAAATATAGAAGCGCCGCGGAGTAAAAATAATGGCGATGCCCGAAGGTTGTATTCAAGTCACTAGTCACCGGTCGCTCGGCGCTCCTAATCCCTAGCCACTCATCCCTGCTTTCAAACTTCAGGGTTCAGAGTGCAGGGTTCAGAGTGCAGGATTCAGCGGGGCAGTACGGCGCATTTCGTCATCCTGAGCGGAGAAAAACGTCGTATGTTAAAAAAAATGGCTTATCTGAAACAGGAGAACTGAGTCGAAGGATCTAAGGAAACGCTGATTCAATCGTAGAATCAGTGTTTCCCTAATCGCCGCAGAATTTTGAATATATGGTATTCACAAAAGATGGAACCCCCGTGAATCATTTGAACCTTCAGAACCTCTTAACCTATGAGGATGCATATAAAGGAAAATGGTTATTTTCTGTTTTCAAATTTGAGACGCTTTCCCCACTTTCTTTCATACCGCCAGTGCCCTATCCCTTCGGGGCACCTTCCCCTCGAGGGGAAGGCTTTTGGTGCGGGGCAGCGGTATTCTCGTTTCGTTGCCTTCCCCATGGAGGGAAGGATCTTGAACTTCTCCCTCCTTCCTTTGGAAGGAGGTGCCCCGAAGGGGCGGAGGTTGGCTCCCGCAGCGGGATGAGATGAAATGTAAGACAGCCCGTCCCTCGTTTCGTCATCCCGAGCGCAGCCGGGGGATCTTTCTTGCAGGCGGGAAAACAGTGCATATGAGGAAGTCCGTCATTCCAAGTCGTATGAAGTACGGTGTTTACCGCTCCCCTCACATCTTTTGTCTGACCGGTGTGCAAGGAAGATTTCTCGCTTCGCTCGAAATGACAATACGAGGAACGCGGTACTCTCATTTTCCACCTATTTGAGACGCATTTTCCCTCGAGGGGAAGGCTTTGGGACTTCTCCCTCCTTCCTCTGGAAGGAGGTGCCCCAAAGGGGCAGAGGTTGGCTCCCATAGCAGGATGAAAAGCCATATGAGACAGTCCGTCATTCCGTTTCCTCATCTCGAGCGCAACCCTTGATCTCCTTGCCATGGCGGTGTACGGCATTCATACGGCAGTACAGAAAAGCGCCTAGGAAAATCGAATCTCAGATTGTATCAGCGTTTCCTTAGTATAGTAGATAATCACAGCGAAATAGTCGCTTCTCAATCGACAAATGGATTCACCGCGTCCTATAGTGTAAAAAGCTGAGACCATTCTCATCATTCATCATCGTGTTCTTTGACAAATAGTATAACGCAGAGCACGCGAGGACATGAAAAAAGCCCCTGAAAAACAGTGGCTCTCTCTTTTGGGCATACTCACCTTGCACGTATCACTTTGTCATCTGTCACTGATACATAGCGATCAGGGCATCTTGCAGAACCTGAGAAAAGTTCACATGATTGGTCTGTACAAATATATTCAGCCACGCAGGAATCGTCAGATTTTTTAGACCGCTTGATTTCCATGCCGCTCCGCGTAGGCATTCATGTCCAGCACCAGTATATTCGCAAATCCATCCGACCTATCTGGATGAATGGCGCTCCGATCTCTTGCGACCGGCATAGGGCGGCCTTGTCGAAACAAGGACTTCTACTCACTTAAAGGCGAGCCTGATCTTGTCGTCAATGCGATCCACTTTATTCGGCTTCAGATATTCATCCTGTCTTTTTCAATTGTCTTACTGGTCTTGCACCTTTTTCCGGCTCCTCCCAGGCGAAGCCTTCGAAGGGAGAAGCGCTCGAGAGCCGCATGATATCCGCTGTCCCTTCTTCTCTCTGCCTAGGATGAGGGAAATCGGTCGGGCCGATATCTCCGGGAAGCTCTCTCCCGCTTCTATACATAGCATCGAGAATGCCGGAAAAAAGTGACCCTTTTTTTAGGAAATGCGGATTAGGAAAATACTGATTCAATCGCAGAGTCAGATTCTGCAAGAATTTTTATATACTATTTCTCCCCCATGTAAGAGACAATGCCATCGAATAGTTTGCAAGCCGTGTCATACGAGGCGCGATCATAAAGAACAAGGTAGATCTCCATATCCACTTTGGTGTGCGACAAAAAATCGCGGATAGCACGCACGGTGATGCGGAGTGCCTTGTCTTTCGGATAGCCATAGGCACCTGAGGAGATCAGCGGGAACGCGATGGATCGTGCGCCGCGTGCGCAGGCAAGGGCAAGGGATGCCCTGTAGCAGGAAATGAGAAGCGCTTCTTCTCCATGCTGCCCATCTTTCCAGATGGGCCCGACGGTGTGGATCACGTATTTTGCTGGTAGAAGATAGCCCTTCGTGATCTTCGCTTCCCCCGTCTGGCAACCATGGAGCGTCCGGCACTCCGCGAGGAGCTCCGGCCCCGCCGCCTGATGGATCGCGCCATCCACCCCGCCCCCGCCCAAAAGTGTCGGGCAGGCGGCATTCACGATGGCATCCACTTTCATTTTGGTAATATCGTTTCGAATGATTTGAAATGGCATGGTTTCATCCTTTCTGGTCACGGTTTTGGCAGGTGTTTAAAGGAAAATACGGATTCAATCGTTGTCCGCCTTGGCTCTTGTATTTTCATGCAAGGCAAGGAATAAGCCGCTCAGAATAGCGAGCTATGTAAGGAGGGTTATGACGAAGCATGGCATGAAAACACATGCCAAATCGGACTCTGCGATTTTATCAGCGTTTCCTTATATCATTCACCTGTCTTTGCTCTTAGTATACTGAGCATCGGCTGTTTCCTCAACCGCTAAAGGAAATAAGGTGTGATATTTTGCCGCGCTTGTAGAAATCATACCCCGTTCTCACCGGAAGATACGCCACATGGCAGCGCTTTCGATGACGATACCAGAAAACGCAAAAGTATGATGTCTCCTAGTCTCATGTCTGACACCACAAAAAAGGCGATGTGAAATAACGATCATCTCATTTTCGCGTTCCATCTGCCACGGGGGACTTGCAGCTCTCATAGGAGTGACCGGGAAACCTTATCCCAGCTGTCTTTCATGCCATAGTCACCCTATCCGCCCCTGCGGGGCACCTTCCCCTAGAGGGGAAGGCTGCGATACAAGAATACCATCTTCTAAAAAAAGGCAGCGAATCCGCCACCTGAACCCTGAATCTTGAACCAAATGAAAGCAAAATAAAAAGGAGCTGTGAAGAAATGAGAATTCATTTCTTCACAGCTCCTTTTCTTGATCATCTGTCGGTCACGCTTTCAGCGTGCCGATGATCTCATTGACATCTTTGACGCCATTCTTATCACACCATGCATCGAGTTCACGGACGATGCGTGCCATGGCGGTCGGATCAGCGAGGTTCGCTGTGCCGACCTGTACGGTCTTCGCACCCGCCATCATGAATTCGACGACGTCCTCGCCGGTCATGACGCCGCCCAGTCCGCAGATGGGGATGCTGACGGCTTTCGCGACCTGCCAGACCATACGAAGAGCCACAGGCTTGATCGCCGGGCCGGAGAGGCCGCCGGTGACGTTGCCGAGGATCGGGGTTCTCGTTCTGGTATCGATAGCGATGCCGAGGAGGGTATTGATGAGAGAGATGGCATCAGCGCCGGCCGCTTCGACGGCTTTGGCGATGGCGACTACGTCCGTCACATTCGGAGAGAGCTTCACGATGACAGGAAGATCTGTCGCATCCTTCACAGCTCTGGTGACAGAGGCTGCCTGCTCGGGGTCAGTGCCGAAGGCTGCGCCGCCGACTTTGACATTCGGGCAGGAAATATTGACTTCGAGCGCCGAGATGCCGGGGACGGAGAGGAGTTTCGCGCATTCGGCGTATTCTTCGACGGATTTGCCGACCATGTTCGCGATGTAGGGACAGCCGAGTTTCTTCACTTCCGGAAGGTAGTGTTCCAAGAAGTACGGCGCGCCCGGATTTTCCAGACCGATGCAGTTCAGCATGCCGGAGGTAGTTTCCGCGATGCGGGTACCGTTATTGCCAGTCCATGGCGTCGGCGCAAGGCCCTTGCCTGAGATGGCACCGACTTTCTTCATATCGATGAACTTGGCAAGCTCAAGTCCGAAGCCGACGGTGCCGGAGGCGCCGATCACCGGGCTTGCCATTGGGATGCCGAGGAAATTCACAGCTAAAGAGCTCATAATACGACCTCCTCTGCTTTGAATACGGGTCCGTCTACGCAGACTTTGTAGTGACCTTTGCCATCGGCTCTGTCACATACGCAGCCGAGGCAGGTGCCGATGCCGCAGCCCATGCGTCTCTCCATGGAGACTTCGCAGGGGACATTCGCTTCTTTTGCCATCTGCGCGGTGATGCGCATCATGATGCCAGGTCCGCAGACGCAGGCTTCATCGACATTGCCATTTTTGAAGAGCTCGGGGAGGACGGAGACAGAGAATCCTCTGATCCCATAGGAGCCATCATCGGTGGTGACGATGAGCTCTTTCAGTGTTTTGGGGAAAAGGTCTTTCCAGAAGACTTCTTCTTTGTTGCGTCCGCCGATGACGACGGTCATCTGTCCCGGCTTTGCTTTCCTTGCCATGAAGAGGATCGGCGCGATGCCGACGCCGCCGCCGATGCCGATGATGTGATTTTTATCCATATCGAAAGCAGTGCCCAGCGGCCCCAAGCAGTCGACCACGTCTCCTGCTTTGAGGCGCGCCATGGCTTCGGTGCCTTTGCCGACGATGCGGTAAATGATCTCAAGGATGCCCTTCCCCGGTTCTGTGCCGGCGATAGAGATCGGGCGGCGCAGGATGCAGGTGGGGTCATTCACTTTCACATGGATGAACTGACCGGGCTTTGCGTCTCTTGCGATGAGCGGGAGCTCAAGGCGCATGCGCCAGATGGAGGGGCCGACCAGCTCATGGGTGAGGATACGGCCTTTTTCTACATAGCCTGCCATATCAATTCTCCTTCACATAGTCCTGAATGGCTTCGACATGCGGTTCGCTCGAAGAAGCTGCCATGACGCGCAGGACTTCCTTCGCGGTATCGAGGGAGGTGATGCAGGGGATCGCAAGCTCGACAGCGATGCGGCGCAGGTCATAGCCTTCCTGCTCGATCTGGCTTCCATAGGAAATGGTATTCACGAGCATGTCGACACGGCCGGACTTCAGGTACTTTTCACAGTTTTCGCCCTTCTCATGGATCTTCTTGATGATTTCGACCGGGATGCCGAGTTTTTCGAAATAAGCACCGGTGCCGGAGGTGCAGATGAGGTGGTAGCCCAGCTCTACGAAGCCTTTGGCGAGTTCGGCAGTTTCCGGCTTGTCACGGTCAGAGACGGTGATGAGGACATTGCCGCCTGCCGGCACGGTGAGATGAGCAGCCACGACAGCCTTGTAGAGGGCTTCCTGATAGGTGTGGCCGATGCCCATGACTTCGCCGGTGGATTTCATTTCCGGTCCCAGTTTGATTTCTACGAGGCCGAGCTTCGAGAAGGAGAAGACAGGCGCTTTGATCGCGACGTAGCCTTTATCCGGGACGAGGCCGAGCGGAAGGCCGGTGTCTTTGAGGCTTTCGCCGAGCGCGATGCGGGTCGCGTATTCGACCATATTGATGCCGGTGATCTTGCTCATGAATGGTACGGTACGGCTGGCTCTCGGATTGACTTCGATGACATAGACTTTGTCTTTGACCACGATGAACTGGATATTCACAAGGCCCTTGACGTTCATAGCTTTGGCGATTTCTCTGGTGTAATCGGTCAGTGTCTCGATGATTTCCTGCGAGAGGTGCTGCGGCGGGTAGACAGCGATGGAGTCGCCGGAGTGGACGCCGGAGCGTTCGATCTGTTCCATGATGCCGGGGATGCAGACGTCATTGCCATCGGAAATGGCATCGACTTCGACTTCACGGCCGACCATGTACTGGTCGATGAGGACAGGATGCTCGTGGGAAGCAACGACGGCTTCTTTCAGGTACTGGCGAAGTTCTGCCTGATCGTAAACGATCTGCATCGCGCGGCCGCCAAGGACGTAGCTCGGGCGGACGATGAGCGGGTATTCCAGCTCTTCTGTCTTTGCCATCGCTTCTTCGACGGACTCGACGAGGCAGCCCTTCGGGCGCGCGATACCGAGCTGTCCCATCAGGGTGTCGAAGCGTTCGCGGTCTTCGGCCATATCGATGGATTCATTCGAGGAGCCGATGATGCGAATGCCGCGCTTGGCCATCGGGGTCGCCAAGTTGATGGCGGTCTGTCCGCCGAACTGGCAGATGACGCCTTCCGGTTTTTCTTTGTCGATGATTTCGAGGACGTCCTGCTCGGTCAGTGGTTCGAAGTACAGGGAGTCGGAGGTATCGAAGTCGGTGGAAACGGTTTCCGGGTTGTTATTGATGACGATGGATTTCTTCCCCGCCTTGCACAGTGCCCAGGAGGCATGGACGGAGCAGTAGTCGAATTCGATGCCCTGACCGATGCGGATCGGGCCGGAGCCGAAGACGACGACGGAGCCCTTGCCCTGCGGCTTCACTTCGTCTTCTGCGCCGTAGGTGGAGTAGTAGTACGGGGTGTGCGCTTCAAATTCTGCCGCGCAGGTATCGACCATCTTGAAGTCCGGATGGAAATCCAGTTTCTTCTTGAAGTTTTCGACGTCTTTCGGGGTGACTTCAGCGAAGTGTGCAATGGCTTCATCCGGCATCTGGATGCGTTTCGCCGCTTTCAGTGTCTCTTCGGTGAGGCCTTCCTTCATGAGGCGGCGTTCCATCTTGATGATGTTCTGGATCTTGTAGATAAAGAAGAGGTCGATCTTGGTGATGCGGTTGATTTCTTCCGGTTCGATGCCGCGGCGAAGGGCTTCGGCAAGGACGAAGATTCTTTCGTTGTCGATGCGGGAGAGCAGGCAGCGTATATCATAGAGGGACTGTCCGTCGAGTTTCTTCAGGTGCAGGTAGCCTTCCCCTACTTCCAGCGAGCGGAGGGCTTTCAGGAGCGAGCCTTCGAGCGTGCGGTCGAGTGCCATGACTTCGCCGGTCGCTTTCATCTGGGTGCCGATGGCGCGATCCGCGAGGGTGAATTTTTCGAATGGCCAGCGTGGGAATTTGCATACGACATAGTCAATGGATGGTTCGAAGCAGGCTTTCGTATTGCCGGTGATGGCATTCGTGATTTCATCGAGGTGCAGACCGAGGGCGATCTTCGCTGCGACTTTCGCGATCGGGTAGCCGGTGGCTTTCGATGCGAGCGCGGAGGAACGGCTGACACGCGGATTGACTTCGATGACGTAGTACTGGTTCGTCTTGGTATCGAGGCCGTACTGGACATTGCAGCCGCCTTCGATCTTAAGGTAGCGGATGATGTCGAGAGATGCGGTACGGAGCATCTGGTACTGGCCGTCGGTCAGCGTCTGGGTCGGAGCGACGACGATGGAGTCGCCGGTATGGACGCCGACCGGGTCGATATTTTCCATGGCGCAGACGATGATGCAGTTATCCGCACTGTCGCGCATGACTTCGAATTCGACTTCCTTCCAGCCCGCGATGCTGCGTTCTACGAGGATCTGATTGATCGGGGAAAGTTTGATGCCGCGGTTCGCGATTTCTTCCATCTCATAGCGGTCGTGCGCGATGCCGCCGCCGGTGCCGCCTAAGGTGTAAGCCGGACGGATAATGACCGGGTAGCCGATCCTGTCGGCAAAGGCGATGGCTGGTTCCAGTTCCTCGAAAATTTCAGATTCCGGGACTGGCTGATGGATTTCTTCCATCGCATCCTTGAAGAGTTCACGGTCTTCCGCATGCTTGATCGCATGGAGAGAAGAACCCAGGAGCTTCACGCCGTACTGGTCGAGGACACCGGCGTCCGAGAGCTGGACAGCCATGTTGAGGCCAACCTGCCCGCCCAGTGTCGCGAGCAGCGCGTCCGGGCGTTCTTTCTTGATGACTTCTGTCACGAATGGCAGGGTGATCGGTTCGATATAGACACGGTCAGCGATATCCACGTCCGTCATGATGGTGGACGGATTGCTGTTCACCAGGACGACTTCGACGCCCTCTTCACGAAGGGAGCGGCAGGCCTGGGTACCGGCATAGTCAAATTCCGCAGCCTGTCCGATGACGATCGGGCCGCTGCCGATGACGAGGACTTTCTTCACGTCTTTATTGATCATTTTTTGAATTCCTCCATGGCCTTGGTAAATTCGGTGAAGAGATAGAAATTATCCTTCGGTCCCGGGGAGGCTTCCGGATGATACTGGACAGCCTGGATCGGAAGGGTCTTGTGACGGATGCCTTCGATGGTGCCGTCATTGACGCTTCTGTGGGTGACTTCGATGCATTCCGGAAGGTCATCATCGGAGATCGCATAGCCATGGTTCTGGCTGGTGATATAGACGCGGCCGGTGCGAAGATCCTTGACCGGGTGGTTCGCTCCGCGATGGCCAAATGGCAGCTTGAAGGTGTGACCGCCGAGCGCTGTCGCCAGCATCTGGATACCGAGGCAGATGCCGAAGATCGGTTTCTTTCCGATGAGCTTCTTGACGGTCTCTACGACGAATGGCACATCCTGCGGGTCCCCTGGTCCAGGAGAGAGGAAGATGCCGTCCGGATTTCCTGCCAGCAGATCTTCGGCAGACGTATGCGCCGGGAAGACATGGACGGTGCAGTCATTGGCTGCCAGCGAGACAAGGATATTCTTTTTCAGACCGCAGTCGAGAAGGGAGACCTGATACTTCCCGTCACCATAGGTATAGGGGTAGTCGGTCGTCACGCGCTCTACCTGATCTCTGTGGAGCGGCTTTGCGAGTTCTTCAGCAATGAATTCATCGCTTCTGTCTGCCGAAACGATGATCGCTTTCATGACGCCCTGGGTACGGACCATGCGGGTCACGGCACGGGTATCGACATTGTAAAGGCAGGGTACATGGTATCTTTCGATGAAATCAGTGATCTTTTCCTTGCATTCCCAGTTCGACGGATGCTCCGCGATCTGGTCAAGGACGAAGCCTGCCGCTGCCGGCTTTCTGTTCTGCATGAAAAGATCATTTGCGCCATAGTTGCCGATGAGCGGGTAGGTCAGGGTGAGGATCTGTCCTTCATAGGACGGGTCCGTGAAACATTCCTGATAGCCGGTCATGCCGGTATTGAAGACCAGTTCCCCCAGCCCTTCGACAGAGCCTAAGAGGTCGCCTTCGAAGCGGGCGCCGTTTTCCAAAATCAAGAGGCCTTTCATTTGAGCACCTTTCCTTCTTTCATGACAATCTCTCCATCCACGATGGTCATGACTGCTTTGCCTTTCAGCGTCAGCCCTTCATAAGGAGTGAAGAGGGATTTCGTATAGAGATCCTGTCCATGGACAGTCCATTCTTTATCCGGATCGATCAGCGTAATATCTGCCGGAGCGCCTTCTGTCAGGACGCCGCCTTCGATGCCGAGGAGCTTCGCAGGATTCACACTCATCAGTTCGACGATCTTGTCGATGGTGAAGCCCTCCTGATAGTAGAGCACCGTCAACGTCGAGGCAAGAGAGGTCTCAAGACCCGCGATGCCGTTCGGCGCGCAGTTGAAAGGAACATCCTTTTCTTCATTGCAATGCGGGGCATGATCCGTCATGATGGCATCGATGGTGCCGTCCTTCAGTCCTTCGATCAGCGCTTTTCTGTCTTCGTCCGTGCGCAGCGGCGGCGCCATTTTGAAAGCCGCTTCATAGTGCTTCAGCCATTCATCGGTGAAATAGAGGTGCTGCGCGGTGACTTCCGTCGAGCAGTTCACACCCTTCGCTTTGGCCTCACGGATAAGATCGACGGCCTTGCCGCTCGATACATGCGCGATGTGGATATGACAGCCGGTCAGCTCCGAAAGGAGCAGATCGCGAGCGACTGCGATATTTTCCCCTGTCGCCGGACGTCCGGTGACGCCCATCGCATAGGAAACCTTGCCTTCATTCATGAAGCCGTGTCCGCACATCGTCATATCTTCCGCATGGTCGATGACCATCTTGCCGAGCTGGTCCGCATACTCCATGGCGCGGCGCATGAAATTGGCACTTTCTACATAGTGTCCGTCATCGGAGAACGCAACAGCGCCATCCGCTGCCATATCCCCCATCTCCGAGAGCTGCTTGCCTTCGAGATTCTTGGAAATCGAGCCGATCACGGAGACCTTCACGACCGCAGTCTCAGATACGCGATGCTTCACATCACGCAATACCGCTGCATTGTCGATGACAGGCTTCGTATTCGCCATAGTCGCGACGCGGGTCACACCGCCGGCAGCCGCTGCCTGCGTTCCCGTGTGAATATCTTCCTTTGCTTCCTGCCCCGGTTCACGCAGATGGACATGCATATCGATGAGCCCCGGTGTTACAAAGAGTCCCTTCGCATCGATTTCTTCTACTTCTTTGCCAGCCGTGCTGACATTCTGACCGATTTCCTTGATCTTGCCATCTTCCACCAGGATATTTGTCACTTCATGCTGGTGCTTGGCCGGGTTTACGATGGTACCATTCTTAATTAAGAGCATCAATGTCTTTCCCCTCCGTCAGTGTCAAATATTCCAGAGCCATACGGACAGCCACGCCATTTCTGACTTCTTCCTGAATCCAGGACGCTTCATCGTAGGCTACATCATAACCGATTTCAATGCCTCTATTCATCGGGCCCGGATGGATCACCGCCACATCCGGCTTGCAGAGCGCAAGACGCTTCTGATTGATACCGAAGAGACGTGCATATTCACGGGTCGTCGGGATGAATCCGCCAGCTGCTCTTTCGAGCTGGATACGAAGGATATTGATCGCATCCGCATCTTTCAGTGCTGTCTCCATGTCATCATCCACGATGCAACCCATCGCTTCGAATTCCTTCGGGACCAGCGTGCGCGGCCCCACCAGATGGACTTCCGCTCCCAGCTTTGTGAACCCGATGATATCGCTTCTTGCGACGCGAGAATGCAGCACATCACCGATGATGACATACTTCATCCCTTTGATCTTCTTTCTTGCTTCCTTCATGGTGAAGAGCTCCAGAAGTGCCTGGCTCGGATGCGCATGGGCACCATCGCCTGCATTCAGCACGACCGGTACCTTCACCTTCGGGCTCATGACCTTGGACGCAAAAAGAGCAGCCCCTTCAGACGAATCACGAATAACCACTGCATCCACTCCCATAGCGGAAACGGTCAGCAATGTGTCTCGCATACTTTCACCCTTCGTCATCGAGCTGCCACTCTTTGTAATATTTATCACGTCGGCTCCCAAATACTTACCGGCAAGCTCGAAAGAACTACGAGTTCTGGTAGATGCTTCGGAAAACACTGTTACGATAGATTTGCCTTTCAGGAAATCTTTTTTCTTATTGTCAGATAACACAATTTTTTTCATTTGTGCTGCTACTTCTAAGATCCGCTCAATCTCTTCGGCTGTGAAATCAGCTAGCCCAAGAACACTGCGGCCTTGTAGTGAAATCGTGCTCATGCCGGCCTCCTTGAATCAACGCATAGAATGGGATTCTATGATAAATAGTTATCCCTATAATCATAAAGGGTAATTCACACTTTTTCAATAGCATAGTGGTATTAAATTTTTATTATATTGTTGGTTTGTCAAACATATGTTACACCGTGCTTGATGAAATCATGGAGTGTATC
>OLQW01000072.1_pt1 | contig 56106 bp, 49 predicted proteins | sample 1672901 | NCBI WGS metagenome assembly OLQW01 (sample SAMEA3136735, study PRJEB25190) | human gut metagenome | reverse complement strand
GATACACTCCATGATTTCATCAAGCACGGTGTAACATATGTTTGACAAACCAACACACTCGGGACTCCTAATCCCTAGCTACTAATCCCTAGTCACCAGTCACTCGAGGCTCCTAATCCCGGGAGCGCTTTCAATCCGACTCAAAGAGCCAGACCCCAATCAAAAAAGGAACCGCTTTCGCGGTTCCTTAGATCTCTTATATCAGATCCCCTGTCATGCCGAAGACCTTGAGGTGACGGCTGAAGATGGAGTCGCCGCGGTCTTGGAAGTAGCCCAGATACTCGGCCACGGTGCTGTCACCGGTCGGCTTCTCGGCGCTGGCGCTGCCGTAGGCTGTCTTGTCTGCCAGAAAGCGGCCGTCCATAGGCATGAATTTGGCCGCCAGCCCTTCGAGCATGGCTGCTGCGAAAGGATGGATGTCCTCTGCGTCGATGGGCTTTCCCACCGTAGAGCCGGCATCGGTCAGGATGTGAAGTGTCGCTCTCGCACGTTCCGATTTCCCTTCTTTCAAAGAGAACGGCACGACGAAGAGGCTCTCCACTTCCAGATAGTCGAGGCAGGCCAGAAAGAGGTAGAGCGAGATCAGATTTTCTTCACTGACGCCGATGCGGCGCAGGTCGATGATATTGCCTGCGATCTCATCGATGGCATCCGATGCGCCGCTGGTCAAGGCAGAGAAGACCTTCCAGCCGGTGTCTTCCCAGTCCGGAGCGCCTTTCTCGCAGATGTCCCTCCACATCTTGAAAATATCCCGCTCCTTCAAGAGCATCGGCTTTTCACCTGCCTCGGGGATATGAAAGTAGTGGGCGGAGATCTGCGCTTTCGGATTCGGCTTTTCGATGAATGGGGCAGAAAGGCCGGCGTCCTTCAGTTTCGATGCCAGATAGACCGGCGGCACCCCCATGTCGATGAGCCCGCCGATCATCATATCTGCGGTGAGTTTCCCATAACAGCGTACAAAAAGTGCTTTCATCACTTCACGTCCTCTCTTTGACGACCCTTGCCCGGACCATCCTCTGCGACAGCTACGCCAGCGCTGCCGAAGGTTTTCATCTGGTTCAGCATGTCGATCGCTGCATCCAGAAGCGAGAGCCCGAGGGCTGAGCCGTAGCCTTCTGCTTCTGTGAAATCATAGTGCAGGAATGACTTCATACCCATCTTCTGCATCTGCATCTGATGAACCGGCTCTTCATAATAGACAGATGGGAAAATATAGTTTTTTATTTCAGGATACACAGCCTGTGCAGCAAGCACGGCAGCGCCTGTGACAGCATTATCAAAGACGACCATGATGCCGCAGCGCGCGGCTTCTACGGTAAGGCCGAAAAGGGCTGCGATTTCCGCCGAGCCGACCATGGCGAGCGCAGCGACGGGATCCTTGGCGAAGTCGCCGACATCGGAAAGCTGGATAGAGAAGCCGCTTCTCGCCGATGCCTTCTTGAGGTCCTCCTTCATGACGGCGGTCGTCACCGCAAGTGCCGACAGCATGGAACGCTCTCCGATATTGCCGAGACCGACAGCCTGGATGCCCTCTCCCGCAAGGGCTTTCCCGACAGACATGCCGAGAGAAATCGCCGCCGCGACGACATCATCATCCATGGCGGGATGCCCCTGATGTGTACCATGGATCACTTTTTTTGCCAATACGCCTTCGATATCAGAGGTATCCTTTTCGAGGCCGACATCGACCAGGTAGACCGGCATCTCCATCTGCCGCGCGAGGACATTCACCGGTCCCGCGCCCTGTGCGACCAGCTTCATCTCTGCGTGCGAGAGCTGCCCCTTCGTCTTGTTCTCGCCGTCAACGGCCGTATCCCCGCCGAAAATGACGACCGCCTTATTGAGGTATGCCGGCTTCACTTCGCCTAAAATGCCGGCCATACGGACAGCCATGTCTTCGAGCTTGCCCAGCGAATGGATCGGCTTGATGAGGTTATCCACATAGAGCTGGCAGGCATCCATGATTTCCTGATTCAATTTCGGGATCGTGCTCATGCTTCCACCCCCGCTTCTTCTTTGGTGATACATTCCCGATAGACGGAAATCGCCATATCCAGCATTTTTTTCTGAATGCCCGCCCCAATGGATTCACCCAGACGGAAATCCAGATCAATATATTCGGAAAGTCCCAGCGCAGCCAGCGACTTTTTATGCGCCTGCTCGAGCGACAGGTGCGAAGCCATGAGGTAATCCGTCACCTGCGGCGCGAGTGCCTTCGCGATGAAGGCGCTCGCCGTCGTATTGAACCCGTCGATGATGGTCATCGCATGATTGGCGGCCGCCCCCAGGATGACACCCGTGAGGCACCCGAATTCAAATCCGCCGACCTTGGCAAGCACATCGAGCCCGTCCTTGGGATCCGGATGGTTCACATCCATGGCCTTCTGCACGACCTCCACCTTGTGAATGAGGCGTTCGTCAGAAATATTTGTCCCGCGCCCCGTGACTTCGATGGCATTCCAGTGATTGAAGGTCCCCAGGATGCAGGCAGATGAGGTGGTATTGGAAATCCCCATTTCCCCGATCGAAAAGACTTTGTATCCCTTTCTTACATTTTCTTCTGCGATCTCGATGCCGATCTCGATGGAGCGGATCGCCTGCTCACGCGTCATCGCCGGTCCTTCCGCGATGTTCTTCGTCCCCCATGCGATCTTGCGATCCAAGAGTCCCGGGACTCCTGTCATATCATGATGGATGCCCACATCGACCACCACCATATCCATGCCCGCATAGTACGCCATCGCATTGCAGGAGGCGCCCTTCGCGACCACATAGGCCTTCGTCATGCCGACCGTCGTCTCCTGCGGGTAGGCAGACACGCCCTCTTTGTATACCCCGTGGTCGCTGCATGCGATCACCATACACCCTTTCGGGACATCCGGCATGGCATCGCCGGTGACACCGATGTAGCGCGTCACCATGTCCTCCATCTTGCCAAGGTTTCCCATACCAAGATATAGATCATGCCAGCGCTTCCCGGCCTCTTCCATGGCTTCCTGGCTGAGCGGCCGGATCCGATCCAGCGTATCATCTAATAAGCCCATGTTTCCTCCTAATTCTATATTAATTATTGTATCATAAACGCCGATCTTTTTGAATCATAGATTCCTTTTCATTATACCATGAGGGTCTAGGGGAAGGGCTGCCCGTGGGGCGTGCTGCCCCTTGGCCCTGAATGAAAGTTTTGCTCGAGTGAGGAATTAGGAATGAGGAATGAAGGTGGCGGCTTCGCCGCGAATATATATGGGGCGATGCCCGAAGTTTGAAACTAGCGGTTTTCTCATATCGCAAACCTAATCCCCAGCTACTAATTTCTAGTCACCAGTCACTTTGGCCCCCTTGTCTTCCCCTTCCCTCATGCTATAATAAATCTAGGGAAATACTGGTTCAATCGTTGTTCGATTTGACTCTTGCAGTTTCATGCAAGGCGAGGAATAATCCGACGCGAATAGCGAGCTATTTAAGGAGGGTTATGCCGAAGCGTTGCATGAAACTGCATGCCAAATCGGACTCTGCGATTGAATCAGCGTTTCCCTAGGGAAACCACTGATTCAATATCATCCATCTCAAAGGGGAGAGCGCTCGCAAGGGGGCTCTCTTTTGTCTAAAGGAAGGTGTTTGCTATGGATTATGAAAAGCTCTATATCAATGGCGAATGGATCCCTGGCGCATCCGGGGATTTCATCGAGGTAGAAAACCCGGCCACAAGGGAGATCTTCGCCCGCGTTCCGGCAGGAAACGGCGATGACGTAGACAAGGCCGCCAAAGCCGCTTATGCCGCTTTCCCTGCCTGGGCGAAAAAGCCGCTCGCCGAACGCATCACTTTGATGGAGCGATTCCTCGCCATTTTCAAATCTCAGGAAGATGACCTCATCGACATCACCATCCGGGAGCTCGGCTCGCCATATACCTTCACCAAAGCCTCGCAGGTCGAGTACCAGTACGTCCGTACTATGTCCTACATCGACCTTGCGCCAGACGTCCCCATGGTCGAAAAAATGGAGGCTTCCACCACCTATCGTGAGCCGATCGGCGTCATCGGATGTATCACTCCATGGAACTACCCCTTGGGACAGGTCATACAGAAGATCATACCTGCGATGCTGATGGGCAATACCGTCATCCTAAAGCCGAGCCAGCACACGCCGCTCTCCTCCTACTTCCTCGCCGATGCCTTTGAACAAGCAGGCTTTCCGAAAGGCGTCTTCAACCTCGTGACCGGCCGCGGCGGCGAAGTGGGCGATGCGCTCTCTTCCCATCCGCTCGTCTCCATGATCTCCTTCACCGGATCCACCTCAGGCGGCGTCACCGTCGGCAAGCGAGCGCTTGAAAGCGTAAAGCATATCAGCCTTGAGCTTGGCGGGAAATCGCCCTACGTGATCCTTCCATCCAAGGACCATGACTACAGCACACCGATCCGTCTTTGCTTTAACAGCATCTTTCTGAACTCCGGCCAGACCTGTACCGCCTTCTCCCGCCTGCTCATCCCGGAAAGCGAGAAAACCCTCATCGAAAAAGAGCTTTCCGCCATCGCCAAAGAGTATACCGTCGGCGACCCGACAGACCCAGGCGTGAAGCTCGGGCCGGTGTCCTCCATGGCACAGTACAGGAAGATCAGCGAATACATCAGCAAGGGTCTTTCCGAAGGGGGAAGGCTCCTCACGGGCGGCCTGCCGGAAAGCCCCGATCACGGCTACTACATCCACCCCACGATCTTCACGAATGTCACGAATGATATGACCATCGCGCAGGATGAGATCTTCGGGCCTGTCCTCTGTGTCATCACCTACAAAGACACTGACGATGCGGTCAGGATCGCCAATGACACCAGATACGGTCTGAATGCCGGTGTCTATGGGCCGAAAGAAGAAGCCATCGCCCTCGCCCATCGCATTATGGCCGGCAATGTCTACATCAATGCCAGCCCGCGTGATACAGCGGCTCCCTTCGGCGGCTACAAGGAAAGCGGCCTTGGCCGCGAAGGCGGCATCTACGGCATGCTCGAATTCACCCAGCAGAAAGCCCTCTTCGATACGGGTGAGTAACCGGGATTAGTGGCTAGTGGCTAGTGATTAGGAAAAACTGTTTTTCGAAAAAGCGGGACGCCTGGGATTCCCTATACGCTGTGGCGCTTCCATACGATGCGCTGCACTTTCCCCATTGCATCCGTTGCCCTGTTTTTTATGAAAGGATTCTCTCATGTCTCTCCTGAAAAAGCTCCTCCTCGTCCTTCTGCTCCTTCTCGCTGCTGCCGGCGGCTGGTATTTCCTGTACTGGCAGAATACGCCCGCCTTTGCGGCGGGAGAGATCCAGCAAGCCGTGCAGAAAAAGGACTGGGATCTCTTCTGCAAACGCGTCGATGTTGCCAAAGTCTACAGCTATGCCTTGGACGACATGCTCACCGAGCTCAAGGCCGACGGTCTTCCCGAACACGCCATCGCTGCCTCCCTCGTGAAAAGCATCAAGAAAGAAGTCGTGAAGGAACTCATCCGACAGACAGAGATCCGATTCAAGGATGGCGCCCCTGCCTCCAAGTCCCTTCTGGACAAACCTGTCAAGACCCTCACTGCCTACGCCGGCTCTTCCGCCCTCTCTCTCACCGACATCTTCAAGATCGAAGAAGCGGACGGCAAAGCCATCGCCTATGTGAAGCTCCACGACAAGGACCTTGCCCGCGACTTCATATGGCAGGTACAGCTGGAAAAAGACGTAAACGGCCTTTGGACAGCGACACGCATCCTGAATTTTACCGACTATCTGAAAGAAAGGATGGACGGGTGACTAGTGACGGGTGACTAGTGACTGGTGACTAGTCACTAGTCACTAGTAGCTAGAGACTAGGGTTTATGGTTTAGGGTTTGCATCAATCTCCTCAACTGAGAAGCCCCTTGAAGAAGGGGCACACCGAAGACGCAGGATAGAGTGCCTGGCAGAGGCACAACTCACCGAAATGTTTTCATACTATTCGCACTAAGCGTCTTCCCCGTATCGTCATTCCGAGCGAAGCCGAGGAATCTTTTTCGTTCGCGGTGAAACGGTTCCTGTGCGCGAAACCGGAAACGGGAAGCCTGTCATCCTCCATACTCCGCGGCGCTACCTATTATGATACACCGCACCAAAACCCTGAACCCGCCAACCTGAACCCTGAACCCATCAAGTAAAAAACGCTCAGCCGATCCGGCTGAGCGCTTTTCTTATACGATCTGGAAGAGGAAGAATTTCAAATAATAGGTCTCCGGCACCGTCATAAGGATCGGATGATCGGGAGCCTGCTGGCGGAACTCGATCTGCCGGAGCGTGACGCCGGCATCGCGCGCTGCTTCCTTCACCATCTTCACGAAGAGTTCCTCACCCATGAAATGTGAGCAGGAGCAGGTCGCCAGATATCCGCCGCGCGGCAGGATCTTCATCGCACGGTAGTTGATCTCCTTGTAGCCGCGGAAGGCCTCATGGACCGTCTTTCCTGACTTGGTGAAGGCAGGCGGATCGAGGACGATGTAGTCATAGCTGTGATCCTTTTTCTTGTCGAGCTCGGTCAAAAAATCAAAGACATCTGCCTCTACGGCCTCGACGGCAAGACCATTCTGCTTCGCATTGTGCGCCGTCATTTCGACGGCTTCTTTGGAAATATCGAGCGCCGTCACGCTCGCTGCACCGCCCTTGGCGATATTCAGTGCGAAAGCGCCCGTGTGCGTGAAGCAGTCGAGGACATGGCAACCCTTCCCAATCTGCGCTGCCGCGAGACGATTGAATTTCTGGTCAAGGAAGAAGCCCGTCTTCTGCCCATTCTCTACATCGACCGTATAGCGGATGCCGTTCTCCACGATATCCACCCGTGTCTTCTCTGCCGCCGGATCCAGCAGCGGGGAGCGATAGAAGCCCTTGTACTGCTGCATCCCCTCCAGCTCACGGATCTTGACATCATTTCTTTCATAGACGCAGGAGACCACGAGCTGCCGCTCCCGCAGCACCTCGATGAGGCCGTCCAAGAATTCCTTCTTATGCCGCTCCATCCCCAGTGAGAGCACCTGCACGGAAAGCACATCGCCGAAGCGATCCACCGTAAGTCCCGGCAGCTGATCCGCTTCCCCGAAAACCAGGCGGCAGCAATCATAGTCTTCCTTCCGCATCACCTGCAGGCGGTAATCCACCGCATACGCTGCGCGGCGCTTCCAGAAGGCTGCGTTGAAGGTATCATTCGCATTCGTCGAAAAAATGCGGACGGTGATCTTCGAGTGCGGATTGTAGAAACCGCTTCCCACGAATTTCCCCTTCTTCGACTCCACACGCACGATATCACCGGCTTCAATGCCTTCGTCCGCGTGCTCGATCTCCGTCCCGTAGATCCACGGGTGTCCCCCCTTCGCCGCCAGCTCGGCGCGCTTACTGATGATGACTTTCTTCAGATTCTCCATAGTCTTCTCCATTTCTGTAACTTTTCTTTTGATTGTAGCATAAGGACGGGAACAGGTTCAACGGTCTCTATGGACGATGCAGGTATCTCACGCTTCTCCCCTTGGAAAAGCCACCACGCTTTCTTATTTTCGCCTCATCCCGCACGCAAAAAGATCCCCGCCATCGGTCAATTCGATGGTGGGGATCTTTCATTTCTTATCTTTCAAACGCGATGCGAAATTACATCATTCCGCCCATACCGCCCTGCGGCATCGGAGGCATAGCCGGTTTTTCTTCCGGCAGTTCACCGACGATAGCTTCGGTGGTGAGGACCAGAGCTGCGATGGAAGCTGCATTCTGCAGTGCGCTTCTGGTGACCTTTGCCGGATCAACGATGCCGGCTTTCAGCATATCTTCGTACTTGTCTTCTGCTGCATTGTAGCCGATGCCCTGGCCAGCTTCTTTGACCTTTTCAGCTACGATAGCGCCTTCGAGGCCGGCATTGTCAGCGATCTGACGGACCGGAGCTTCGATGGCATGACGGACGAGATTCACACCGGTCTTGACATCGCCTTCTGCTTCGATGGTATCCAGTTTATCCTGGATATCGAGCAGGGTGGTGCCGCCGCCGGCAACGATACCTTCTTCGACAGCTGCGCGGGTCGCATTCAGCGCATCTTCGATGCGGAGTCTCTTATCTTTCATTTCTACTTCAGTAGCAGCGCCGACTTCGATGACAGCAATGCCGCCGGACATCTTTGCCAGACGTTCCTGCAGTTTGTCTTTGTCGAACTGGGAAGTTGCTTCTTTGTACTGTTCACGGATCTGAGCCACTCTGGCTGCGATCTGGTCTTTGTCGCCTGCGCCGCCGACGATGGTGGTGTTGTCTTTGGTGATGCGGATCTGGTGCGCAGTGCCGAGATCATCCAGAGTTGCGCTGTTCAGGGTGCGGCCCATTTCTTCAGAAATCACGGTGCCGCCGGTCAGGATCGCGATATCCTGCAGCATAGCTTTTCTGCGGTCGCCGAATCCCGGTGCTTTGACAGCTGCGCATTTCAGGGTGCCGCGGAGTCTGTTCACTACGAGAGTAGCCAGTGCTTCGCCTTCGACATCTTCAGCGATGATGACGAGTTCCTTGCCGCTTCTAGCCACCTGTTCGAGGAGCTGGAGCATATCCTGGAGCATATTAATCTTCTTATCGGTGATAAGGATCAGCGGATTGTCGATGACACATTCCATTTTGTCCGGATCGGTGACCATGTATGGGGAGAGGTAGCCGCGGTCGAACTGCATGCCTTCTACGACTTTCAGGCTAGTGCCCATGGTCTTGGAGTCTTCGACAGTTATGACGCCGTCATTGCCGACTTTTTCCATCGCATCAGCGATGAGACCGCCGATGGTCTTATCGGCAGAGGAAATGGAAGCAACCTGCGCGATCGCTTCTTTGGTCTGTACCGGTACGGCTTTTTTCTTGATTTCTTCGACGAGGACTTTGACAGCTTCTTCGATGCCCTTCTTCAGAACCATCGGGTTTGCGCCAGCGGCTACGTTTCTCATGCCTTCATGGATCATGGACTGTGCGAGAAGGGTAGCGGTGGTGGTGCCGTCGCCAGCGACGTCATTCGTCTTGGTAGCGACTTCTTTGACCAGCTGCGCGCCCATGTTTTCGAAAGGATCCTTCAGCTCGATCTCGCGAGCGATGGAAACGCCATCATTGACAATGTTCGGAGCACCGAATCTCTTGTCGAGTACGACGTTGCGGCCTTTCGGTCCCAGAGTAATTTTTACTGCATTCGCCAGCTGGTCAACACCTCTTAAAAGAGCTGCGCGGGCTTCTTCATTATAAAGAACTTTCTTTGCCATTGTATGTCACTCCTAGTTTTTGCTATAAAACAATCGATGAAAGATCTTGGGCCGGGGATTCACCTACGCTCATCCTGACTCCCAGATACTTTTGATTACAGAATCCCCAGTACGTCTCTTTCGGAGAGAAGCAGGAATTTCTGTCCATTTTCTTCGATATCCACGCCGGAATATTTTGCAAAGAGGACTCTGTCGCCCACTTTGACTTCAAACGGTACGCGGGTGCCGTTGTCGAGCATTTTGCCGGAGCCAATAGCGATGACTTCGCCTTTCTGAGATTTTTTCTGTGCTGTATCCGGCAGCAGGATGCCGCCTTTGGTCTGCGTTTCTTCGCTATCTACTTTAACAAGAACACGATCTGCTAATGGTTTTAACATTTCTATTCCTCCTTTAGACTATTAGCACTCACTCACCCCGAGTGCTAACTTACTTCTATATAATACATAACTTCAGTCAAAAATGCAAGGGGGAAAATGAGAAATTTATTATGAAGGAAAGGCGACACTAAGGCATATGCCTGACAAGCTGCCCACAGGTATTTTCCGTCCCCGATTGGCAGTGCTGTATGCTCTTCCTTCTAAACACACGCAAAAAAGAGCCGCCCATCGAGGCAGCTCTTCTCCTATTTCCCTATTATCTTTCCTGATGCACACCTTCGCCGATGATACGCACATCGAGCGGGACGTGGACATGATATTTCTCCATGATGCGCTTCTGGACTTCATGCAGCACATCCAGAATTTCCTGACAGGAAGCATGCCCGTTGTTTACGACGAAGTCCGGATGCTTGGTGGAGACCTGTGCATCACCGATGGAGAAACCGATGAGACCGCAGTCTTTGATCATCGGTCCGACATGGTATCCCGGCGGACGGAGGTACATGGTACCGGCGCTTCTCTTTTCGAGCGGCTGCTTGGTACGGCGGGAGATCTGGTGTTCCGTCATTTCTCTCTTGATTTCACCCGGATTGCCGGGAGAAAGATGCAGCTTCACACCGACGATGATATCACCATTGTGCATGAAGATGCTGTCGCTGTCACCGTAGTGCAGGTCATCCCAGCCGTAGGTCTTCTTTTCTTTACCGTCTCTGGTGATGGCATAGACTTCTTCGACGACTCTCTTCATCTGGCTACCATAGCCATTGGCGTTCATGAAAACAGCGCCGCAGACCGTACCGGGGATACCGACAGCCCATTCGAAGCCCTTCAAGCTGTTCTTTTCTGCAAAACGAGCGACAGTGCCTGTACCGGTACCGCCACTGGCAGTGATCCATTCGCCCTCGCAGGTCATTTCCTGCTTCATACGGTTCATGCAGATGGTGATACCGCGGATCCCCTTGTCGCTGACAAGCGTATTCGAGCCGCCGCCGATCACTGTGACAGCGATGCCTTCCGCATCCGCCTTCCGGAGGATCTGCATCAGCTGTTCTTCTGTCTGCGGCATGACAAAAACGTCAGCCGCTCCGCCGATGCCATAGGTCGTATGGCGGCTCATCGGTTCATTGATCTTGATGTCTCTCTCTGTGAGGATCCCGTCGAAAAATACTTTCCAGTCTGTCATTTCTTATCTAATTCCAATACATCCATACCCTGCGCCATTGCATCCGAGACGATCTTCTGCAAATCCGCAGCTACCTGATTCCAGCGGATAAATGCCTGGAGATACTCCTGGGCATTGCTGTTGTTGCTGACGAGGACCGCCAGTTCCTGCAGATGCTGATAGGTCTTTTCATCTTCCTTCTGCCCTGCGAGCTTGGCATAGTCCGCCTGCATCTGTGCCATAATATATTCCTTCACCATCTTTTTGGCATCGGCATCGTTCTTCACTTTATCCGCGGCAGCGGTGAGACGCTTCATCTCATCGCTTTCCTTGATGGCTCTGGCCAAATCATAAGCTGCGTCATACGTATTCATGACTGCTGCCTCCTTTGAATAAACGTCCACTCTTCTTCAAGAGATGGTGGAAACCCGTCTGCCGGAGTGCTTCCATGGCGACGATCGCGACCGCATTCGACAGATTGAGAGACCGTGCTTCTTCGATCATGGGGATACGGATACAGTCCTCTTCATGTTCCAGAAGAAGCTCTTCAGGAAGACCCTTCGTCTCTTTCCCAAATACAAGAACATCATCCTCCGTATACGAAATATCCGAATACGTTTTGATGGCCTTGGTGGTATTGTAGTAGAAATGATGCCCCGCAAGCATGCGCTTCACGGAGTCAAAGTCCGGATGGACATGGACTTCCAGAAGATCCCAGTAGTCGAGCCCCGCCCGCTTCAGGTGCTTGTCATCGATGGAAAAGCCCAAAGGCTCCACCAGATGCAGCACCAGATGCTCTGCTGCGCAGAGCCGGGAAATGTTCCCCGTATTCCCCGGAATTTCCGGTTCTACCAGTACGATATGCATAGGTTTAGTATTCCTTTGTATATAATTCTTCGCTAGATATGCAAGAGAGATCAGAATGGAAGATCGGAAATGACAGTGCGGCGTCTCTCATAGAAGCACCGCTTCCGACTTCTCTCTTTCAAAAGTAACTTCCATACCGATCCCGATACCGGTCGGTCTGCTCTTTGGCCGGGTACACCTTGAAGGTCTTCGGCTTGTGGCCTTGGTAGGAAATCTGATAGATCGGGCCCACATCCATACCTGTCACCGTGATGCGGTAAATGTTGTCGTGAAATCCATCCGATTTCTGCGGCACCGGAAATCCGATGACTTCGACGCCTTCATTGAGTACAAAGGGCGGCTGATAGGTATCCGACGTGTAATTCTTGGGCGCTGTCTCGTCCTCTGTCAAAGGCTCCTCCATCTCCAGCTCGATCGTCATGTCATCGACCACGAAGACATGGCGGATATCATTCGCTCCTGCCATCTGGTACATCCCCAGCGTCACAACGAGCGCGGCAGTGATCGCTTGTATTCTCATAGCTGTTTCCTTTCGTGAGAAAACCCTCTTCTGCACTATTCCTTATTTTAGCACATTCATAAACGATTGCGAAATACTATAAATGCAAAAATCTATGAGTTTTTGTTTGAATCAGATGCCATGCATCCGTCCTTTGAATCCACAAAAAAAGCCGCAGCCATAGCTGCAGCTTTTTTGCTGAACTTATTTTCTTTCTTTGATACGAGCAGCTTTGCCGGAGAGTCCGCGCAGATAGAAGAGCTTCGCACGACGAACGATGCCGCGGCGTCTTACTTCGATCTTTTCCAGACGTGGGGAATGAACGAGGAAGGTTCTTTCTACACCGACGCCGTAGGAAATACGACGAACGGTGAAGGTTTCACGCAGACCTGCGTTCTTTCTTGCAATAACGACGCCTTCATACATCTGAATACGTTCGTTCTTGCCTTCTACGACCTTTACATGAACTCTGACGGTGTCCCCCGGACGGAATTCAGGAATGTCGTTTCTGAGCTGTTCTTTTTCCAGTGTTTCGATAATGTTCACGATCTTTTCCTCCTATCACACAGGACATTCATGCCGATCGCATTTGGCAGAGGACTGTCCAGACTAACAGTAGCATTGTATCACAGCTTTCTTTCGATTGCAATGATTTTCGCCACGCATTTGGATATTTTAGCATAAAAAAAGAAGGGGTGCAATGCCTGTCTTTCTCCCGCGCTCTAAAGTCAAAAGGCGATGTGAAATAACGATCATCTCATTTTCGCGTTCAATCTGCCGCGGGGGACTTGCAGCTCTCATAGGAGTGACCGGGAAACCTTATCCCAGCTGTCTTTCATGCCATAGTCACCCTATCCGCCCCTGCGGGGCACCTTCCCCTAGAGGGGAAGGCTGCGATACGAGAATACCATCTTCTAAAAAAAGGCGGCGAAGCCGCCACGAGAGCCCTGAACCTTGAACCATGAACCCTGAACCAAATGAAAGCAAAGTAAAAAGGAGCTGTGAAGAAATGAATCTTCATTTCTCCACAGCTCCTTTTTTTAATCCACCTTCATCGGCAGTGCCTGTTTTTTGAGTTTCTTCAGTGCTTTGCCTTCGATCTGACGGATACGTTCGCGCGTGACGCCGAAATGCTTGCCGACTTCTTCGAGCGTTCTCGGCGTGCCGTCATCCATGCCGAAGCGGAGGGCGAGGACGCCTTTTTCTCGCTCGGTCAGCGTTTCAAGCATTTTGTAGACCTGCTCTCTTCTCATGGTCGCTGCTGCTTCGTCCTCCGGAGATGCGGTCTTGGAATCTTCGATGAAATCCCCCAGATGGGAGTCCTCTTTTTCGCCGATCGGCGTCTCAAGCGAGATCGGATCCTGCGCCGCCTTCTTGGCTTCGCGGATCTTATCCACGCTGATGCCCATTTCCTTGGCAAGTTCTTCATTTGTCGCTTCGCGGCCATGTTCCTGCAGGAAGCGGCGGCCGACACGGTTCATCTTATTGATGGTCTCTACCATGTGTACCGGCACGCGGATGGTGCGAGCCTGATCCGCGATGGAGCGGGTGATGGCCTGACGGATCCACCAGGTCGCATAGGTAGAAAATTTATAGCCTTTGGTGTAGTCGAATTTATCGACAGCCTTCAAGAGGCCGATATTGCCTTCCTGAATGAGATCAAGGAAAGGCATGCCGCGCCCCGGGTATTTCTTGGCGATGGAAACGACCAGACGCAGATTGGCATTGGCCATTTCTTTCTTCGCGTCTTTTGCTTCCTCTTTTTCCTCTTCCGTCGCATCCTTATGCTTGCCGCGCTCGATAAGCTTGGCAAGGCGCATCTCTTCCTCTGCGGAAAGGAGCGGATTCGAGCCGCACTCGCGGAGATAGAGACGGACGGGGTCACTGATACCGCCAGCCGCTGCATCATAGGCTTCGTCGGAGCTTTCCGTCTCCCACTCTTTTTCTTCCAGTCCATCCTTGTCGTCATCCAGAAGGACATCGTCGGACAGGTCATCGTCTCCGGGATCTCCGCCAAAATCGGCGTCGGTCGGGCCTTCTTCCGCATCATCCTCTATGTCATCATCATAGACAAGCTCGATGTGATGCTCATGAAGAAGTGTAAAAATGCTGTCGAACTGTTTCTTTGTCAGGTTTTTCTCCTGCTGAAAGCGCATGATCTCCGCATAGGAAAGATTGCCGTCAGCATCCACTCTATCCTGCAGTTCTTTTAGCCACTCTGCCAGCTGTGCTGCCTTAGTTGCCAAATAGGGACACCTCCTCAGAATCTATATGGAAACACTGATTAAATCGTTGTCAGATTTAATCAGCGTTTCCATAAGTCTGTCATTTCATTCAGATCACTTCAGGTGCCCTTTCTTTTCCCATCGTTTCCATGCTTCGTCCAAGCCATTTTTATGAAAAGCCACCTTGAAATCGATATGTAGCTGGATAGCAATTATATCACAACAGAAGAGGAAAAGCAAATTATTTTTTTGCTTGCATGTTATAGTGGCCAGGGATTAGGGATTAGGAGTGACTAGTGACTGGTAACTGAAATGCCAGCTCATGGCATCGCCATTATTTATACTTCGCGGCGCATTTCGTCATCCTGAGCGGAGTGAAATGTCGGATGTTCGATCATGTAAAGGCGGAACAGTGAGAACTGAGTCGAAGAATCTGGCGCCGCACCACCATTTCGCATTTCTCATTTCTTATTCAAGAGAGGTTTTCAAGGGGGCGAGCCGCCCCAGTGGCTAACCTTGCACTAAAAAAGCTGTAAATGCCAATGCCGGCATTTACAGCTTCTATCTCAATCATTTCACAATGAGGATCGGGCACTTGGAGCGGCTGACGAGGTAGCTTGAAACGGAGCCCATGAAGATCCCCTTCAGGGGGCCGAGACCCCGGCTGCCCATGACGATGAGGTCACATTTCTTATCATCTGCCATATTCAAAAGGACAGGTCCCGGAGAGCCGACTTCGTAAACCATCTCCGTCTCTACCTCTTTCGGAATCATGGCCTTGGCTTCTTCCAGATCCGCCTTGCACTGCGCTTCCAGATCTTCTGTCAGCTTGGTCGTGAGACAGCCTTCTGCGATGGAGACCTGATCAAAATTGCTCATCGCTGATACCATGTTGCACACGGAAGCAACGAAGAGCTTCGCGCCTTCACTGTCTTCAGCAATAGCAATGGCCTGCCCGAGCGCTTTCTTTGCATGTTCGGAGCCATCATACGGTACCAGAATTTTTTTATAAGAAAGCATATGCATCCCGCCTTTCTATGACGAAGGGGATTTCCCCTGTTTTCTTCTATTTCTATTATAACATGCGTGGGGAAGGGAAGGAAACGGATTGGACAGTTTCAACGGGTTCTACGGGTTAAGGTGGCGGCTTCGCCACAAGTATATAGAAGCGGTACTTGAAACTCTCTTGGCCCCAGCGTTTCCTTAAAGTCTTCCTGACATCCGCCCGACCGCAAATGACAAAGATTTCTCGCTGCCGCTCGAAATGACGATACGAGAGAGTCTGATATCCGCTAGTCACTAGCTACCAGTCACTACCCTCCACTCCCCTAAAAACTATACACATCTGTCTCCGGCTTTTCTTTTGGATTGTGGAAAGGAACGACGAGAGAGAACTCATTTTCCGCTGCAAGATCCGCTGTTTCCTGCTTTGTCAGGTGGTTCGGCCAGAGTGCGAAAGCCGCGCGGCCGGACTCGTAATAGGACTTTGCCTTGCCGTAGCCGTGAAGGCTGCCGGTCATGAGGACGGAGAGCTCGGGATGCCTGTCGATGAGCTGGCGGCTCTTCGCCTTGGAAAGCTGGGCATCGGTCAGGAAATAGATATGTCCGTCTTCCAGAGATGTCTCATCCCAAGACCTGAAGATCTCGAAGGGATAGCTTGGGATTTCTTCGTGAACAAAATAGCTTCGATGCCCGATGCGCAGCCACTGGTCACGAAGCTTCGCGGACATATGGATGGGATGCGCCTCGCCAAAGATCTGGTAGAAGAGCATCGCCATGGAGAGTCCGCGGCCGTAGGAGGGTACCGGCAAGAGGAGCGGAGCCGACGCAGCCAGTATGTCTTTGACCGCATCTGCGACGGCTTTTCTCATATCCTCCGCCCGATCCATGCGGTTGTAGGCGGAGTCGATGACCGCAAGATCCGCCGTAAGACCGCGAACGGCATCGCAGCGGTAGAAGGTATCATTTTCCCGGTAGTCGCCGGAGAAAAAGAGACGCTTCCCATCCACGGTGATGTAGTACCAGACAGCGCCGGCACAGTGTCCCGTCCGTCCCCAGCGGAGAGAGAGCTCGCCATCCAAAGAAAGCTCGGGCGCAGTAGAATCAAGGATCATGGTATTCTTCGGCTTGTAATGGATCTGCTGGTAAGTCTGGTTTGACATCAGGACGGGCCCTGTGAAGCCATTGTTTTCCAGATATTCGATCGCGCCCGTGTGATCTTTGTGAGAATGTGTCACGAAAAGGTATTCCGCGCGGCGAATCATTTCCGGTGAAAGGTCGGGCAGACGGTCCAGCCCGTCAGTCGACGTCCCCGCGTCTACGATGAAGGCATGCCGATCCCCTTCGATATAGAAGCAGTTGCGGCCCTGGTCGCCGCAGCCGCCCGCAATGTAGAGCTGCATGTTGTTCTCCCCTAAGAAGAGATCCCCCGAAAAGCACTGATCCCATCACAGAATCAGATGGCATCAAAGCTCCCCTTGCAAGGGATCCATAAACAAAAAAGAAGCCAAAAGACATGTCTCATGGCTTCTCTGCTCGATAAGTGAAGTTTCCTCTATTATATAGCGAGGGACGAAATTTGTAAATGGAAAAGGAATGGAGGTTTTAGGGGGAAAATGAGAAATGGTGGTGGCGGCTTCGCCGAGAATATATATGGGACGATGCCCGAAAGTTAGTGGATATCAGGTTTCCCGTTTGGAAGTTCCAAACATCGACCGTTTGACCGCGAATGACAAAGATTTCTCGCTTCGCTCGAAATGACGATACGAGATGATCTGATATTTCTTAGTCACTAGTCACCAGCCACTCCCCTCCTTAATAATTTTTCGACAGCCGATACATCGCCACATAAATATCTTCCGCTTCATCCGCAGGTTCATCGTGACGGCCATTATACTGCGCCGGTTTTCCGTCAGGGGTATAAACTCCCTGGAGTTTGTTCAGGATGCGGTACTTGATGTCGCGACCGTACTGATCAGCGCCGACAGCGGTTTCATACTCGAAAATGTAGTCGACCATGCGGTAATTGCCGAAGTCCGGGTAGGTGAGCGGGTCTTTGTACACTTCCGCGTAGAGAGTTCCGCGGATGATCGGCAGATCGCCGGCGTTCGCCGGGTCGCGCTCGATCGTCTCAGTATCCACATAGACGCGCTCTTCATCGCTGGTGTAGACCACGGCATAACGGCTGTAATCATTCAGCATTTTTTCCGGAGCAGGCAGCTTGGCGGCTCCCATGGCAACGCCCGGCTGAGCCAGTGCAGAAATCAGTGCCATTGCGAACAGTTTTTTCATAGGAAATCCTCCTTTGGAATATGATTGATAAAGGGTTCCGGGTTAGCCCATGAGGCTTGCCGTCCTTTGATTGCGTGCGAAAGAGGGGGAGCGGGTTCTATGGGTTCAAAAGGTTCAAAGGGGGGCGGTGCCCGAAAGTCTCTTGATAGCAGGTTTCCCGTTTTGAACTTTCCAATCATTGCCCACCTGACCGCCAATGACAAAGATTTCTCGGCAACGCTTTCAATGACGATACGGGAGTCTAATGTCACCAGTCACTAGCCACTAGCCACTAGTCACTAGTCCCCCGCCATCACTCTGACAAATCCCCCGCCGAATTTGGTATTTTTGAGCCAGCCCTCGAGGCAGAATCGATGGGCCTTCCCCTCATCCCAAAGGGTGCAGAAAGTCCCCTCTTCGGTTTCTTCCATCGCTACGATGGGCATCCAGTGCCAGTGATAAGGAATGGGCTCACCTCCGCTGTGCAGATTCAAAAATCCCACCGGGCAGTCCGCCAAAAGGCCCTCTCTGATGAATGAGACGACCCTTTCCGGCTTTGGTGCAAGGATGCGGATAGACGGTACAGAGAGCGACTCTACGACGCCATGCAGGCCTTTCTCGGAAAGATAAGCCGCGAGGCCTTCCTTCAGCCAGCGTGTCTTGTAGAGGCCGTGCATCCTCGGCGTCGCGTACTGCCACATGGAAAGCATCACGGAAAGCGCAGCCTCCCGGTCTTTCACCGGCGTCTTCCACTCTTTCTTTTCCAGATAGGCTGCCATCATGGAAGCGACCGTAGGCCCGCAGCCCGCCAGACGCTGTCTCTTCTGCGGATACCATTCTTGGTTATAGCCAAGGACAGCCTCCCCGCCCACGTCCAGTGTGAGCCAGTCAGGATGATGGATTTCGGTGATCATGCATGGAGCCTCCTTTGAAGAAATTAAAAATGAAGGTAGCGGCTTCGCCGCAAATCTATAGGGCGATGCCCGAAGGCCGGAGGAAAGATGTCAGAGGTCAGAGGCTTAACGCTTGCTGCCGTTTCCTTAACCAATCCCTGCTTCTTTCAGCAGCGCGCGCACGACATAGCCTGCCATCATCATGCCGGAAACGGGCGGAACGAAAGAGGAAGAGCCGGGAGCATGGCCTTCGCCGATGGGCTTGTGCGGAAGCTCTTTCGAGTAGACGACCGTGAGTTTTCTCACGCGGCGATCTTTCAGCTCTTTTCTCATCTTGCGGGCCAGATGGCAGACAGAGGTCTTATTGATATCAGCGATCTGCAGCATCTCCGGCCGCAGGCGATTGCCTGTCCCCATGGAAGAGATTTCCGGTATCTTCAGCTTCCAACAGACTTCCGCGATGGAAATCTTCGCCGGCACATCATCGATGGCATCGATAATATAGTCAGCGTGGAGATTTCTGATGAAGTCTTCATCTCCGGGGCGATAGAAAATGGGCATGGCTTTCGCATCACAGGCCGGATTCACAAGGTGCGCACGCGATACCATGACTTCCGCCTTATTTTTTCCGATGGTCGTAAGGTCAGCGACCAGCTGGCGGTTCAGATTTGTGATATCGACTTCATCCTTATCGATGAAAATGAGGTGTCCCACGCCCGCTCTCACGAGTGCTTCTGCCGCATACGAACCGACACCTCCGATGCCAAAGACTGCGACCGTCTTGGCCTGGAGGCACTCGATCCCCTTCTCATCTATGATGCGGGCGGTTCTGGTAAATATCGGATCCATCAATGTCCTCCCGGGATGATCTCGATCCAGTATCCGTCCGGATCATTGATGAAGTAGATGCCCATATCCTTGTTCTCATAGCACACGCAGCCCATCGCCTTGTGTTTCTGATAGGCTTCCTGCATGTTATCCACCTCGAAAGCCAGATGGAATTCATTGTCCCCCAGATTGTAGGCTTCCTTGCGGTCGCGCAGCCAGGTGAGCTCGAGCTGGAAGCCCGTCGCCATGTCTCCGAGATACTTCAGGATAAAGGAGCCGTCAGAAGCTTCGTAAGTACGGTTCACCGTAAGTCCGAGCGCTTCTTCATAAAAGGCAATGCTCTTCTCAAGATCAAGCACGTTGAAATTTTGATGGTTAAATAGAAATTTCATAATTACTCTCCTTTTCTATAAGTTGGATGATTTTAGTATAGCAGGATGACGGGAAAGCGACAATAGTGGAAAAGTTCAAACCGGTTCTAGGGGTTCTAGGGACTTAAGTGGCGGCTTCGCCGCAAATATATGAGGCGATGCCCGAAAGCCGGAAGAGAAAAGTCAGACGTCTGATGTCTGATATCTTCTAGTCTCTCCGCCACTTACTTCTTCCCCTTCACCAGTCCCCCTTGGACTTCCTGCACATCGAAGACGGAGAGAAAAGCCGAAGCATCGATGTGGTGAACCACCTGTTTCAGCTTTGTAATCTCCAGACGGCTCACTACGCAGTAGAGGACATCCTTATCATCCTTCAGGAAGCCCCCCTGTCCATGCAGACGGGTGACGGCGCGATGCATATCGTGAACGATCGCATCTGACACCGCATCGTAGGATGTCGTCACGATGAAGACCCCTTTCGACGAGTCGAGACCCGTCGAGACCGCATCGATCATGCGCGAGCAGATGAAGTACGTGATGAGGGAATACATCGCGCTGTTCCAGCTGAAGACGAAGCCGGCCGCGCCAAGGATGAAGAAATTAAAAAACATGATGATCTCGCCCACGGAGAAAGGAAATTTATTATCCATCCAGATCGCCATGATCTCCGTGCCATCGGTCGAGCCGCCGCTCTTGATGACGATGCCGACACCGATGCCGATGATGATGCCGCCAAAGATCGTCGAGAGGAATGGATCCGACGTCGCGGGCTTCAGCGTCTCGAAATAGGATGAGCAGAGCGAGAGGACGACGATCGCAAAGGTCGAAGACAGAGCGAGCCGCGCCCCGAGCCGCCGATAACCGATGTAGAAAAAGGGCAGGTTCAAAAGGACGATGAGTACGCTGAAGGGGATGCCCGTCAGCGCCTGCACGAGAAGGGAAATACCGGTGACGCCGCCGTCGATGATGTCATTCGGGATCAGGAAAAGATTGAGGCCCGCCGAGTAGATGGCTGCGCCCACGGCCAGCCCGATGGCTTTCTTGAGCTCACTCGCAAGGTCGATATGTCGATGGAATAGATACATGAAAGACTCCTTTTAGGGAAATAGAGACTAGTGGCTAGTGACTGGGGACTAGGGCTTAGGAGTGACTGGTGACTGGTGACTAGTGACTGGTGACTGGTAACTAAATGCCAGTTGCAGACATCGCCTTATTTGCGCTCCGCAGCACATCTCGTCATCCTTAGAGCAGGAAACGTCGTATATAAGAAAGCCGCTTACAGAAAAGCGAGGACTGAGCCGAAAAATCTTGCCGCACAGCCATCCCTCATTCCTAATGAAAAAGCACTGCCGACGAGCGCGCCGCTCATCAATCAGTGCTTTCTGAAGCCGCGGCTTCCCGCGAATATAATTCTGGCAGAAGGGATGGGATTCGAACCCATGAACCTCTTGCAAGGTTAACGGTTTTCAAGACCGCCTCCTTCAACCACTCGGACACCCTTCCATAATGATAGTATTATAGGGGAAATGGAGGGAAATGTCAAATTGGCAGTGCGAAGCATGAAAAGACAGCCCTGCTTTTTATACGGATCATGCCGCAAAGCCATTCCGCTTCGCCTCCCGCATGGGCTCTTCCCAATCGTTGTATAATAGTAGGGTATAAATAAAGGAGGCCCTCATGAATACCAAAGAAACCATAGACGCCATTCTTGCTGAGACAGGCAAAGCCGTCCTGGGCAAGGACGATGTACTCCGCCGTATACTGACCGCCATCTTGGCAGGCGGTCATATCCTGATCGATGACATTCCCGGCGTGGGCAAGACGACCATGGCCGTCGCCTTCACCCGCACGCTCGGGCTTGACTACAAGCGTATGCAGTTCACCCCCGATGTCCTGCCCTCGGATATCACGGGATTTTCCATGTACGACAAAGACTCCGGCAGCTTTCGCTACGTGGCAGGCAGCGCGATGACGAATTTCTTCCTCGCTGATGAAATCAACCGCGCCTCCCCGAAGACACAGTCCGCGCTCCTCGAAGTCATGCAGGAAGGACGCCTCTCGGTCGACGGCAAGACCTACGCCGTCCCGCAGCCTTTCATCGTCATGGCGACGCAGAATCCTTTCGGCTCCTCCGGCACACAGGATCTCCCCGAGTCGCAGACCGACCGCTTCATGATCCGCATCACCGTTGGCTATCCGTCCCGCGAGAACGAGATCGAGATCCTGAAGGGCAGCCGCCGGAGCGCCGCTCTATCCCTTAGCGCCGTCATCACGCCCGACGACCTTCTTTCCCTGCGAAAAGCCACTGCGGATGTTCACGTCGAAGACAGCCTCTTCGCCTACATGGTGGATATCGCCGCTGCCACCAGAGAAAGCCATGACATCTCGCTCGGCATCTCTCCGCGTGGCACGATGGCGCTTTCCGCCATGACCCGCGCCCATGCCCTCATGGAGGGAAGAAATTACGCGACTCCAGATGACGTCCTCGCCGTCGCCCCCTACACCCTCTCCCACCGCATCACCCTTTCCGGCGATGCCCGCTTTGCCGGAAAGACCGCAGCGAGCGTACTCGATGCCATTTTGAAATCCGTCCCGATGCCGGAGCTGGTGTAATAGCTGGTGACTGGGGACTAGTGACTAGTAGCTAGGGATTAGGTTTGCGATACGAGAAAACCGCTAGTTTCAAACCTCCGCGCATTTATATTTTATGCGATGCACCATCATTCCACGTTTCCTTGAAGTTTGAAAGCCAGAATGCGGAACGGGGTGCGACAACGTTTTTCTCGTATCGCCCCATATATATTTGCGGCGAAGCCGCCACCTTCATTTCTCATTCCTCATTTTCCTGAACCCTGAACCCTGAACCCTGAACCCTGTAAAACAGTGTACATCTTATGACTTATCTATCTTATCTCTTTCTCGTGATCATCGCGCTTCTGCTGATGATCCTCTACGACTTATACGCCGCCTTCCTTCTCGGCGTACTCCTGCTTCTCGTGCCGCTGTTTTCACTGGCGGCGGGCTATGCGCTGCGCCGCTCAGTCACGGCCACGCTCACAGCGCCTTACCGCGCGCGGCGCGGAGATGCGGTGGAAGTATGCCTTTCCGCACGCGGCCGGTATCTTCCCTTCTTCTCCTCGCTTTCCGCCACGCTGGCAGGGCGCGAGTATGACAGCTATGAAAAAGAAAAGGGCGAAGTACGTTTCTATTTCCGGGTAGGCACCGCGCATGCGGGACGCATCACGCTCCCCGCGGCGCGCCTTTCCTGGAAAGACCCGTTCGGACTTTTCCATTTCCATACAGACACGGAAGCCGTCACACTTCTCGTCCTGCCGCGTCCGATGGGTGACTACGCGCATACGCTGCAGAGTCTCCTTCGCCTCTCGGGCAGTGAAGAGATGGAGTACTTCGGTGCGACGCCCTACCAGCCGGGGGATAATCCCCGCCTCATCAACTGGAAGGTCACGGCCCGCACAGAGGATGTCTATGTCCGCGACCGCATGCACGCAGACGATGCGCGCCTTATCCTGGCGGCAGACTATGAAGAGGATGATGTACTGCGGGATCTTCTCGCCGATGCGCTCCTTTCCTGCGGCCTCGCACTCACGGCGGCCCGTATGCCTTTCCGTTTCGCGTGGATGACTCTCCATGGCGAGGAAATCATCACCTCCATCAAAGACAAGACGGGCTGGGAAGAAGCTGTCGCCTCCTTCCTGGGAGAGGGCGGCGGCAATGCGCTGAAGACGAGCCATCTCTCTCCGTATATTCCGATCTGCTACCTGACAGGAAATCCTACGCCTGCCATTTCGCCCGTCCTGCACCCCTCCATCTGGTGCGTGCGTGATGCCCAAGGCGCTGCCCTTTCCGGAAAAGCCGCCATTGCCCGCGCACTGGGAGGTGAAGCATGATGACACTCCTCCTCTCTGCTCTCGGTGCCTTCAGTGCTTCTTATGCACTCTTCTCCTACTTCGGCGGCGGTGCGCTTCCCTATGCGATCGCCGCTGCGCTCCTTGCGCCCCTTCTTTCTTTCGCTCTTTCCAGACTGCTAGGCAGGCACCCTCTGCCGCTTCTTGCACTCATTGCCCTCCTCCTTCTCTCACTCCCGCTCCTTGTGAGAAACGCCTTCCTCTCGAGCCTCCTCTCTGCGCTCATTCCCCTCGTCGATACGCTCAAAGAGCCGTATGACATCGACATGACCGCACCGCTTGCGAAAGCCATCGCAAACCCGGCTCTTGCCAAAGGATGGCTCGCCTGCCTTCTCGCCCTCTTCTTTACGGCCGGTGCATTATCCAAAGCGGCCCGCGCGATGGCAGCGCTCCTTTCCTTTTTCCTCATCCTCTTCGGCTTCTACTTCGGCGTGAATCCGCCCGCTCTCGCCATTCTCTGCTGCGCCTCCTACGGACTTTCCGTCTTCGCCTCTCTTAGAAATCACGGACTCGGCATGCCGGAGATCCCCGCCCTCGCCCTCACCCTGCTTCTGGGTGCTGGGATTCTCCTCGCGCTCCCGGAAAGCCAGTATGAGCAGCCCGCGATCTTCTCTCGCATGCAGGAGAAAATCATCGGCTGGACGGACCCCTATGACCCGATCTTCCATGCCGGCAACGCCTACACGGGCATGATGAAAGGCGCCGCCGGACACCAGCGCCTCGGCAGCAGTGCCAGCATCCGCTACACAGGCCGCGTCATCGCAGACATCGAAGCGACAAGCACTACGCACCTCTACATCCGAAGCTGGACCGGCGGCCTCTACGAAGACAGCCGCTGGAAGGACTTCCCAGACAGCACCTATGACGGGACAGAAGCCCTCTTCGCCAAGAACCAGGGCGAATGGTACGACCAGGGTGCATGGCTCATGGAGGTCGCTGCAAGAAATCCATTGATTTCCCAAAAACTCTTGAACTACACCAAAGAGAATGACCTTTCCGCCTTCAAGAAACCCTTCACCCTCGCGGCCCTCTACGAAAAGAGCCGCTTCCTGCTCCTCCCCTATGATGCCGACTTCGGCGGTCCCTACTTCCGCTACGACCGCTCGCCGATCTCCCGCGAGGGCAAAGCCTACAGCACCGACGTGTGGGACATCCCCGCCGGCGCGATTTTCTCCATGATGGCCCGCGAATCCATCAAAGACCCCTACTACACGACGTATATAGAAACCGAGAAACGCTACCGCGACTTCGTCTACGCACACTACCTGACGATTCCGGAAGAAACGCACACCGCCATCGCCTCTCTGGGAGCCATCCCGCCTGCGAAAACGCTCTCGGAGAAACGCGCACGCATCGACGCCGTGCGTCATTTCCTGGAAACGAACTACACCTATACGAAGAATCCGGGCAGAACGCCTGCGGATAAAGACTTTATCTCCTACTTCCTGACCGAAAGCAGGAAGGGCTACTGCACCTCCTTCGCCTCTGCCGCCGTCATGCTACTCCGCGCCTCGGGGATCCCGGCCCGCTATGCAGTCGGCCTTTCCGTAAACATTGAAGATCTCCGGAATGCCCCTCTGACCAAGGAAGGGCTCCACGCCCTCTCCGTCAATGATCACCACGCCCACGCCTGGGTCGAAGTCTATGTCGATGGCCTCGGCTGGCGTCCCTGTGAAATGACCCCGGGCAAAGAGGGAGCGGAGAATCCCTTCCCGATCCCGCCCGACAAGCAGAAAAATGAACAGGGCGCGCCGGATAAACCGGCTGACGAGAAAAACGCACGTGAGGAAGCGCCGAAAGAACAGCCGCCTGCACCGCAGCGACCACAACAGCAACCAGAGCAGCAGCCGCAGGGCCAGCCCCCGCTCTCCCAGCCGAGGACGCCGGACGCCCCCGTTTCCCGCCCGCTTCTCCCGATGCTGCTTACCATCCTGCTCATGCTTGCACTTCTTTCCGCCTATCCGCTCTACCGCATGACAGCCGCCTCCCGCCTCCTCGCCAAAGCACTCACGGATGACGCCCACTTCAAAGGCCTCATCGCCTACACGGACCGACTCTCCCACTGGGCAGGCCTTCCGACTCGCGGCTCCTACGAAGACAGAAAATCTGCTCTCACCAAAGACCCGCGCTTCGCCTCCTTCGCCCTCATGCTGGACCTTCTGGTCACCGCCCGCTTCTCGGGAAAACCGCTGACAGAAAGCGAGAAGACCGACATTCTTGCCATCGTGAGGGAAGCAAGGAAGCAATGCCTCAAAGGACTTTCTCTGACGGAAAAGGGGAAGTTCCTTTGGAAGAAATTGTGATGGGGGACTAGGAGTGACTAGTGACTAGGAATGAGTAGCTAGGGATTAGGTTTGCGATATGAGAAAACCGTCAGGGAAACGCTGATTCAATCGCAGAGTCAGATTTTACAAGAATTTTTATACATGACTTCGTCATAGCCTTCCTTAAATAGGCCAGTTTTCAAATCTCCGCGGCGCATTTCGTCATCCTGAGCGGAGTGAAATGTCGGATATTCGAAAATGTAAAGGCAGAACAGAGAGAACTGAGTTGAAGGATCTGGCGCCGCACCACCATTTCACAATCCTCATTCGAATAGAGATTTCATCCACCACCAAGGGGCAGCATGCCCCAGGAACAGTAAAAAACCTCTCCGCTTTCGCGAAGAGGTTTTTTTACTGTTCCTGACAGACCTTCATATAGACCTTCTGCTGGTCCGTATAGCCGGAGAAAAGTCCTGATTCGATCGGACAGTCGGTGAAGTCTCTGCCCATGCTGAGCTTCAGATAACCTTCATCGACCGGCACATGACGCGTGGGGTCGACGCCATACCAGTAGCCGTCATCCCAGATCTCCGCCCATACGTGACTGCCCCCATCCCCCTCAGGAAGACCGCTCACATAGCGTGCCGGAATGCCGGACAGGCGGCAGAGAGGAAGACATGTGCATAGTCCTGACACACGCCCTTCGCCTGATGGAAGGCTTCCCCCGCCGTCGTGGAGACGCCTGTCGCCCCCGGAGTGTATGTGAAATGCTCGTGTACCGCCATCGAGATCGCGAGTGCTTTCGCAAGAGCCGTCCCCGAAAGGGGAAGCGATGCCAGGAAATCTTTCATTTCATCCGTTGGCTCTGTCAGCCGGGACGGATATTTATAACCGGGAAGAACCGTGTCCTCCCGTTGCTTGGCGCTGTCATCACGCACCGCCCGCCCTCGGACGGTATAGCGGAAAGACATATGCGGCGCAGGGATGCGCCCTTTGTAGGTCCGATTGCCAAAGGCATCTGTCCCATAGCGTCCACCTCGATCCATCGGTACGATAGTGAGGGTGAATTCCGTGATTCTCTGCTCAGGCAGGTCTGGCGGCACGCAGCGCAGAAGAAAATCATGCTCCTTGATAAGTTCTGAAAATGTCAGTGAAGTATCATAGTAAAAAGACAGACTTCTCATACAACCGTGGCCTCCTTTCTGGTCTTTCCTCTGTACCCGGTAAAAGCCAGGCGCAGAGGATTGAAGTCCATCATATCACAGAAGAGTTGTTTTGTCACGAAAGGGGGATACCAGGGAAACAGTGATTAAATCGTTGTCAGATTTCATTCTTGGATTTTTATACAGAGCAAGGAATCATCTGACGAGAATAGCGAGCTATGTAAGGAATATGATGACGAAGCTATGGATAAAAATCCATATGAAATCCGACTCTGCGATTTAATCAGCGTTTCCCTAATTTCAAACCTCCGAGGCGCCTCTATATTCTTATGCGCCGCACCGCCCCCGCCCTACCCATTGACCTCATAGAACCTGCCGAACCTCTTTCGCGCGCAATCAAAGGACGGCACGCCCAAGGGGCTAACCTTGAAGTTTGAAAGCAGGGATTAGGAATTAGTAGCTAGGGATTAGGAGCCTCGAGTGACTGGTGACTGGTGACTAAATGCCACTTTCAAGCATCACCCTATTTATACTCCGCGGTGCTTCTGCTTTTTATGTGCCACACCTACTACTTTGAACCTCTTGAACCTATAGAACCCGCTCCCCCTCTTCCGCAAGCAAGCAAGGGACAGCACGTCACCGGGGCAAACCCTGAACCCTGAACCCCGAACCCTTTCCCATTCTCTATTGCTGAACAGTTTCCCATTCTATATAATGATATACTGAGATAAAGATCATAGAAAAAATATCATTTCCCACGTCAGGAGCCCATCCATGCGATTCCTCGCTTCGAAAAAGAACATCCAGCATCTTTTATATGCGACACTCTTTCTGCTGCCGCTTCATCCCTATGTGTTTTACGTGACACTTCTCCCCAGCCTTCTTCTCTGGGCAGTGAATCATTGCACCACGGGCGAAGTGAAATGCGTGTGCCCTCGCTTCTGGGGACTGCCGGCGGTTTTTTTGGCGTGTGCCTTTTTCTCCGGATTCAGCTCTCCCGACCCTGCTTTTTCGCTCATGAACTGGGCCTTCCAGCCATTGATGTATGCCGCGATCTACCTTCTGATCCTTTCTCTCCTTTCCTCCGTGCGAGAAAAGGAGAAGGCGCTCTATGCCTTCCTGGCAGGAGCCATCTGCGTGGCTGCCTATGGCTTCATCCAGTATGCGAATGTGGCAGGCATGGCAGCTGATATGACGGCGCAGAGCTGGGTCGATCCCGAGAGATTTCCTCTCCTTCGGCGCCGCATGTATTCGACACTGGAAAATCCGAATCTCCTCGGGGCCTATGCCGTGATGATCATCAGCATCCTGACTGCTTTCTTTCTGCGGGAGCGCCAGAAAAAAAGGAAATGGGCTTTTGCCGTCATTCTCTTCGTCCTGCTTCTCTGCCTTGCGCTGACCTATTCACGCGGCGCATGGCTGAGCCTTGCGGCTATCGTGCTCGGACTCACCCTCTTCTATGACAAGCGGTTTGGCTTCCTTTTCTTCCTCATCCCTCTCGTTCTCCTCTTCTACCACGGGCAGATGGTCGAGCGTTTCCTGTCCCTCTTCTCCGGCGAGGACACCTCTGTCGGCCTGCGCTTTGCCCTATGGGAGAGCACCATCGCCATGATCGAAGAGCACCCGCTTCTCGGTGTGGGGTGGGGGAGTTATTATCTGGCCTATCCCGACTACAACTTCTTCATTCAGGATGAACACGTCCTCATCTTCCATGCGCACAACATGTACCTCAATATGCTCGCTGAAGTCGGTATCATAGGCGGAGCAGCCTTCCTACTGACCTTCTTTGAACAGGGATTCCTCTGCTGGAAGCTCTATCGGGGGAAGGCCAGCCTCTTCACGCGAACGATGGGGCTTGGCGGACTGCTCATGGTCATGGCCATCGCCGTCATCGGCATGAGCGACCATGTCCTCTTCGGACGCTCGATCTCCTTCTGCTTCTGGAGCCTTTCCGCACTTTGCGTGGGAAACGGGGACTAGTGACTAGTAGCTAGGGATTAGGTTTGCGATATGGAAAACCGCTGGTTTCAAACTTCCGTGGCGCTTCCATAGTTTTATGTGCCGCACCACCATTTCTCATTCCTCATTCAAGCGAGGCTTTCAAATGTAATCAAAGGGCATCATGCCCCTGTGGCTACCCCCGAACCCGTTTCCGATAACTTCCACTGCTAGAGTTTGCGATTTCCTAACATGCACTCTATAAGTTACATAATTGATGATTTGTCTAATAGGAATTATTTATAACATGCCTATGAGAATTTTAAAAACAAAGAACTTACTTTTTACGAACCTTTCGAAAAAAATGTGATATAATAACATTGATGACTGAGAGGTCATAAATACAGTCGGTGAGACCGATGATACTAAGGAGGAGTTTTTCTGATGATATGAGACATGGTTTACATGCGGTCATATAGATACAGAAAGAACTCCTTTTTCTTTTATACTTTGGAAGCGCGGCTGTGTTTTTATGAGGCAAAAAGTTCCAGACCATAGAGAAAGCTCACAGAGGTACTGGACTTTTGATATTTTTATATTTTTGGGAGGATGATAGTAATGATCGACACCAATGATAGCGAATTCCTTAGCAGAATTGAAAGTGCAGATCTGAAAGCAAAAATCTGTGATGCTAAAACTGCAGCAGCTATGATTCAGGCAGGCGACATCCTTGGTATCTCCGGATTCACCCCATGCGGCTATCCGAAGATCACCATGCATGAACTCGCAGAACGTATGAAAGAAACTCCATTCCAGGTAGACGTATGGACCGGCGCTTCCACCGGTTCCCAGATCGATACCGAACTGGTCGCTGTAAACGGCATCAGAAACCGTATGCCTTATCAGACCAATGCCAACCTGAGAAAAGCTATCAATGCAGGCAAAGTAAACTATTACGATCTGCACCTGTCCCACGTTGCACAGCAGATCCGTGCTGGCTTCTTCACCAACGTGAAGGGTGAACACGTAACAGGCCCAGATTTCGCAGTAGTAGAAGTCTGCAAGATCGGACCGAACGGTGAACTCTATCCGACCACCGCTATCGGTAATTCTCCGGTATATGTTGACACTGCAAAGAAAGTCATTGTAGAAGTCAACACCACCCAGCCGCTGGAACTCGCTGGCATGGCTGATATTTACATGCGTAAGAATCCGCCATTCTGTGAACCGATTCCGATTCTCCATGCAGGCGACCGCGTAGGCACCCCGTACATCCCTTGCGATCCGTCCAAGATCGTTGCTATCGTTCCATGCGATCTGCCAGACGTTACTCGTGCACTGGCTCCGCTCGATGACGATGCAGAAGCTATGGGCAACAACCTGGTTGATTTCCTGAAGAACGAAGTAAAACATGGAAGACTGCCGGAAAACCTGCTGCCGCTGCAGTCCGGCGTAGGCAACGTAGCAAACGCTGTTATCCATGGCCTCGTAGAATCCGACTTCAAGAACCTTTCTGTATACACCGAAGTTATTCAGGATGGCATGTTTGACCTGATCGATAAAGACAAGATCGACATGATCTCCGGTACTTCCCTCTCCCCATCCCCGGACGGACTGAAACGCTTCTATGCAAACATTGAAAAATACAACAAGAAGATCGTTCTTCGTCCGCAGGAAATCTCCAACAACGGTGAAGTTGTTCGTCGAATCGGCGTTATCGGCATGAACACCGCTCTGGAAATGGATATTTACGGCCACGTAAACTCCACCCATGTAACAGGTACCAAGCTGATGAACGGTATCGGCGGTTCCGGCGACTTTGCTCGTAACGCATTCCTGTCCTGCTTCTTCTGCCACAGCACCACAAAGGGCGGCAAGATCTCCGCAGTTGTTCCGATGTGCTCCCATGTTGACCACACCGAACATGATACCCATGTATTCATTTCCGAACAGGGCGTCGCTGATGTTCGCGGCCTGTCCCCGAAAGAAAGAGCAAAGGTCATCATCAACAACGTCGCTCATCCGTCTTTCAGAGATCAGCTCATGGACTACTATGAAAGAGCATGCGCAGCTTGCGGCGAAAGCCAGACCCCGCATCTCCTTCAGGAAGCATTCAAATTCCATGAAAGCCTCGCTGAAACCGGCGACATGCACTTCAAGAAATAATTTAATTATTCAAGAAGCCGCATGAGGCAAGGCATTTAATGCTTTACAAATACAGATAATACTGTATAATTACCTATGGTGATATCTGTCACAAGACAGTGTCAATACATGGGTCAGCAAGAGTCCCCAATCGCTGCTGCAAGAAGACTCGAATGAGCACTGCAGCAGCCAAGGGCTTTGCGTGACCCCATTGGGAAGATAGATCCTATGTAAGTGGTAAGAAGAACACAAAGTCGCGGCCACCGAAGTCAAGGAAAAGGCTTCCTAGAGTTTTACATACTTACTTTTTTAGGAGGAAGATGAACTCATGTCTAACGAATCCCTGAAAGCTAAACTTGCAGCTTACAATGACACCTATGCAAAACAGTGCGCAAAACATCCGGAAAGAGTTGGTCTGAAACACAAGAACCTGTACACCCCACTCGATCTCGAAGGTTTCGACTATGAAAGAGACCTCGGATTCCCGGGCGAATATCCATACACCCGTGGCGTACAGCCGACCATGTACCGTGGCAAACTCTGGACCATGCGTATGTATGCTGGTTTCTCCACCGCTGAAGAATCCAACAAACGTTACAAATACCTGATCGCTAACGGCGGCACCGGCCTGTCCTGCGCATTCGACCTGCCAACCCAGATCGGCTATGACTCCGACGACAAAATGTCCGCTGGCGAAGTTGGTAAAGTAGGCGTAGCTATCGACTCCCTCTACGATATGGAAAGACTGTTCGACGGCATCGACCTCGGCAAAGTTTCCACTTCCATGACCATCAACGCACCGGCTTCCGTACTGCTGGCTATGTACATCGCTGTAGCTGAAAAACAGGGCGTTCCGGCAGCTGCTCTTCGCGGCACCATCCAGAACGATATCCTGAAAGAATACGCAGCTCGCGGCACCTACATTTTCCCGGTTAAACCGTCCATGCGTCTGATCACCGATATCTTCGAATACTGCTCCGTAAACGTACCGAAGTGGAACACCATCTCCATTTCCGGCTACCACATCCGTGAAGCAGGCTCCACCGCTGCTCAGGAAATCGCATTCACCATCGCTGATGGTATCGCATACATCGAAGCAGCTCTGAAAGCTGGCATGAAGATCGATGAATTCGCAGGCCGTCTGTCCTTCTTCTGGAACGCTCACAACAACGTACTCGAAGAAGTTGCAAAGTTCCGTGCATCCCGCCGTCTGTGGGCTACCATTCTGAAGGAAAGATTCCATGCAGAAAACCCGAAGTCCATGAAACTGCGTTTCCACACCCAGACCGCTGGTTCCATGCTGACCGCTCAGCAGCCAAACAACAACATCATCCGTGTTGCTCTCCAGACCGCTGCAGCAGTTATGGGCGGAACCCAGTCCCTGCACACCAACTCCCGCGATGAAGCTCTGGCTCTGCCGACCACTGAATCCGTAACCATCGCTCTGCGTACCCAGCAGATCGTAGCTTACGAATCCGGCCTGGCTGACGTAGTTGATCCGCTCGGCGGCTCCTACTATGTTGAAGCTATGACCAATGCTATCGAAGCAGAAGCTAAAGAATACATCCGCAAGATCGATGAAATGGGCGGCGCAGTAGAAGCTATTGATAAAGGCTACATCCAGAAAGAAATTCAGGACGCTGCTTACGCTTGGCAGATGTCTGTTGAATCCGGCGAAAGAACCATCGTTGGCGTCAACAAATTCACCATGGAAGAACCACCGGTTACCGGCCTGCTGAAGATCGACGCATCCGTTGGCGAAAAGAAGAAAGCTCAGCTCGCTCAGGATAAAGCAAACCGTGACCAGGCTAAAGTTGCTGAAGAACTGGCTAAACTTGAAAAAGCAGCTCAGACTCCGGCTGAAGGCCCAGACCACATCAACCTCATGCCAGTCATCCTCGACTGCGTACGTGCATACTGCACCGAAGGCGAAATCTGCGGCGTTCTGCGTAAAGTTTACGGCGAATACAAACCGCACAACACCCTCTAATCTAAGGGCAGCCTGAAGCAAAGATAATTACATTACTCAAATATTTCTGGAGGTAATTTACAATGGCAGACAAACGTATCAGAGTACTGGTAGCTAAACCGGGTCTTGATGGACATGATCGTGGCGCAAAAGTTATTGCTCGTGCACTTCGTGATGCAGGCATGGAAGTTATTTACACCGGTCTTCGTCAGACCGTTGAACAGATCGTTGAAGCAGCAGACGCAGAAGACGTTAATGTTGTAGCTCTGTCCCTGCTCTCCGGTGCTCACAACACCCTCTTCCCGGAAGTTGTTGAAGCACTGAAAGCTAAAGGAATGGGCGACGTTCTCGTAGTTGGCGGCGGCGTAATTCCGGAATCCGATATCCCAGGCCTGAAAGAAGCTGGCGTAAAAGCTATCTTCACTCCTGGCACACCAACCAAAGAAGTTATCGACTTCATTAAAGAAAACGTAAAATAATCGGCTTTTAGACTGACTAGCTTGACAGTTTATTAGTTGAAATGTAGCTTGCATGGGGCTGGGGGGATACTCAGTCCCATTGCAACTATATTATTTACTCTTCGAAAAGGCGGTGCATCCATGGAATTTTCTATGAAGGATTTTTGGAATGGATCCAGACGTGCCTTAGCGAGAGCAATTACCATCGTTGAAGACGAACGGGATGGATTTGAAGATATCATGAAAGAAATCTATCACCATACCGGTCGTGCACAGGTCATCGGTATTACTGGTGCGCCTGGTGCGGGTAAGAGCACACTGTCAGATGCCCTCATTAAGCAGTTCCGTAAGCAGGGCAAGACGGTAGGTATCGTAGCCATCGATCCTACCAGTCCATTCTCCGGCGGCGCCATCCTTGGTGACCGTATCAGAATGAACGACCTGACCTTGGATAAGGGTGTTTATATCCGTAGTATGGGTACGCGCGGCAGCCTTGGCGGACTTTCCCGTAAGACTGCAGATGCGGTCAAACTGATGGATGCTTTCGGTCTCGATGTTATTCTCATCGAAACAGTAGGCGTAGGACAATCAGAAGTTGATATCGTTAAAAATGCGGATACGACACTTGTTGTGCTCGTACCTGGACTAGGCGACGATATTCAGGCTATCAAAGCAGGTATCCTTGAAATTGGTGATGTATTCTGCATCAACAAATGTGATCGCGATGGCGCAGATCGTTTGAACGTCGAAATCGAAATGATGCTTGATCTGGGCGAAGCTCAGAACTGGCGTCCTCCGATCGAGAGAACGATCGCGAACAAAGATCAGGGCGTAGTCGAAGTAGTAGCAGCTCTGGGCGAACATAGAAAGTACCTCGAAGAGTCCGGTCTCCTTGAAGAAAGAAGACGTGAACGGGCTAGAAGCGAGATGCTGGAAATGATTCACGATCGCATTTCCCGTCATATTGAGGAAAATATTTCCTCGACGGGTGAATTTAGTGACTGCGTGGAAGACGTCTTTGAACGGAAGACAGATCCGTTCACGGTCGTTGATTCCATTGTAGGCAAAATATTCAAATAATTTTAAAGGAGGAGTTTATTATGGCATTCAAAGTACTTTGTGTGGACCATGTAGGCGTTGCTGTTAAAGATCTTCAGCTGATCAAACAGCAGATGAAAGACATCCTTGGACTGGATCCATCCCTTCCGGATGAAACCGTCGAAGAACAGCATGTAACCACCAGCTTCTTCAAACCGTCTGCTCAGACCGAAGCTTGCGAACTCGAATTCCTGGGTTCCACCACTCCGGACGGCCCGATTGCTCGTTTCATCGAAAAAGCAAACGGCGGCAAGAATGGTTTCCAGCATGTAGCACTTCGTGTCGACGACATCGAAGCTTGCCTTGCTGACCTGCAGGCTAAAGAAGTTCCGCTCATCGATAAGAAATATCGTATCGGTGCTGGCGGCTGTCACATCGCTTTCCTGCATCCAAAGGCTACAGGCCTTCTGCTTGAACTGACAGAACGCCCAGGCGGCCCATCCTTCAAGGCTTAATTGAACGATGGCAAATGCCTTGCCCACTGGGGTAAGGCATCCCCCTTACGGGGGTCCCTAAAATTTTTGGAGGTGTAAGAATGGCAACTGTTGCAGAAAGAATTGAACTTCTTCACAAAAACCTCGCTCATGTAGAGGCTATGGGTGGAGAAAAGAAAGTTGAAAAACAGCATGCAAAAGGCAAACTGACTGCTCGTGAAAGACTGGCTCTTCTGTTTGATGAAGGCACTTTCGTAGAAGTCAATGCCCTTGTAAAATCCCGCTGCCACAACTTCGGTCAGGAAAAGAAAGATCTCCCGGGCGAAGGCGTTGTTACCGGTTACGGTACCGTTGACGGCAGACTCGTATTTGCATTCGCACAGGACTTCACCGTTGAAGGCGGCTCCCTTGGTGAAATGCACGCTGCTAAGATCGTTCACGTAAATGAACTGGCTCTCAAAGTCGGTGCTCCTTGCGTAGGCCTGAACGATTCCGGCGGAGCTCGTATTCAGGAAGCTGTCGATGCACTCTCTGGCTACGGCAAGATCTTCTGGTGCAACACCATTGCATCCGGCGTTATTCCGCAGATCTCTGCTATCATGGGACCATCTGCAGGCGGCGCTGTATACTCCCCAGCTCTGACCGACTTCATTTACATGGTCAAGAAAACATCCCAGATGTTCCTGACCGGCCCGGCAGTTGTTGAATCCGTTACCGGCGAAAAGATCACCGCTGAAGCACTCGGCGGCGCTATGACCCACAACCGTACTTCCGGTGTAGCTCAGTTCGCTTGCGACAACGACGAAGACTGCATTAAACAGATTCGTTACCTGCTCTCCTTCCTGCCGAGCAACAACATGGAAGATGCTCCTATCGTTGAAACCGGTGATGATCCGACCAGAACCGATCCAGCTCTCGATACCATCATGCCAGAAAACTCCAACGCTCCATACAACATGTATGACGTTATCAAATCCGTTGTAGATAACGGTGAATACTACGATGTAGCTAAAGAATTCGCTAAGAATATCATTACCTGCTTCGCACGTTTCGATGGACAGACCGTTGGTATCATTGCAAACCAGCCAGCATTCATGGCAGGCTGCCTTGACTACAATGCATCCGATAAATCCGCTCGTTTCATCCGTTTCTGCGACTGCTTCAACATCCCGGTTGTAAACATTGTCGATGTACCAGGCTTCCTGCCAGGCAAACAGCAGGAATATGCTGGCGTAATTCGTCACGGCGCTAAGATGCTGTTCGCATACTGCGAAGCAACCGTTCCGAAGATCACCATGATCCTCCGTAAAGCTTACGGTGGTTCCTACATCGCTATGTGCTCCCGTGAACAGGGCGCTGACCAGGTATTCGCTTGGCCAACTGCTGAAATCGCTGTTATGGGACCTGCAGGCGCTGCAAACATCATCTTCAAGAAAGACCCGAACAAAGAACAGCGTACAGCTGAATACGTCGAAGAATTCGCAACTCCATACAAAGCTGCTGAACGTGGCTATGTAGACGCAGTTATCGATCCGAGAAACACTCGTCCGACAATCATCAATGCACTGAAGATGCTTGCTTCCAAGCACGAAGTACATCCAGCAAAGAAACACGGCAACATTCCGCTGTAATATTTGCTGCAAGAAAAACTCTAATTGAAAGGATGGGTACAGATGGATAACAACACAGTTATGTATATCGCGGTATTTGCTGCTATCGTAGCAGTAGTAGCGCTGATCATGATCTGGCAGGTACGTTCATCTCTCAATCAGTCCGCAGCACCGGCACCGGCAGCAGCTCCGAAGAAGGCAGCTCCAGCTAGAGCAGCAGCTCCTAAAGCAGCTGACAATGGTGCAGTTGTAGCAGCAATCGCTGCTGCAATCGTTGCGATGGGTGGCGGCGAAATCGTCTCCATCCGCCCGGCAGCTAGAAGTGGCTGGACCTCTGCATCTCGTCTTGCAGGTGTTTCCGGCACTCAGCAGTTCTAATTGAAAGTTGAAAGTACAATCATTTAGGAGGAAAGACAATGAGAAAATTTACTGTAACAGTTAACGGCCAGGATTACGATGTAGTAGTAAAAGACGGCGGTGCTGCAGCAGCAGCTCCGGCTCCGGCAGCAGCAGCACCGGCTCCGGCAGCAGCTCCAGCTCCGGCAGCAGCTCCAGCTCCGGCTCCGGCTCCAGCACCGGCTCCGGCAGCAGCTCCAGCTCCGGCAGCAGCTCCTGCAGGCGCAGGCGAATCCGTTGAAGCTCCAATGCCGGGCAAAGTTATCCGCATCAACAAACATGTTGGCGATGCAGTTGCTTCCGGCGACGAAGTCCTCGTTCTCGAAGCTATGAAAATGGGCAACCCGATCATGGCTCCATGCGATGGCAAGATCACCGGCATGCCGGTATCCGAAGGCCAGTCCGTACAGGGCGGCGACGTTCTGTTCACCGTTGGCTAATAGTCGATATGAAAAAGCAGCGCGTAAGCGCTGCTTTTTTGTTGCCATAAAACGGAGTGCGCAAGGGGATCAGGCACTCCGTTTTTGTTTCTTCATTTCCGCGAGAGCGGATCACACGTTGCTTTCTGTATTTGGTTTGTGACAGCAAGAAGGGGGAAGGCTTGATAGCGGATAAGAAATAGCGACACCGAAAGGGGTGAAGCGGTCGATCCCTTTCAGGCGAAAGGAGGATCCCTCTTCAAGGCCGTTCTCTGGTCTTTTGCTCACTGCTATAAGTCACGCCTCAGTAGGCATCGTCCTCTTCCATTTCCTGCTTTTCTCTTGCGATCAAGATACGGAGCATGGTGAGGGAAGCCTGGAGGTAATCGCAGTCTTTGGCGAAGGCACAGAGGATGCCGTAGCGGAAGAGAGATTCTTTTTCTTCAGGCGGCACCTGATGAACGGCGATCAGGATATCATCACGGCCATAGAGGGCAAGGGCACGCGAGAGGGCGACAGCATTCTTGCCTCTAGCTTCACCGGTCGTGGTGTAGAAGACGAAGTGGACGTCATTGTCTGCTGCACCCTTGGCAGCATCCGCTGGCTGCTGCGAGGGGCTGACGTCGACGTCCCAGCCGGAGTCTGCAAATGCATTGGCGGCAAGTTTTCGTTCTTCACGATCACTTTCGAGATCATTTTCCATTTCTATGAGGAGAACGCGCGGACGTCTGCCATCAAGTTCAGCAAATTCTTTAGAAAGCCGAAGGGCTTCTTCTCTGACGGTTTCTTTGGCTTTCGGATCGAGTACCATGGTAAGCTCCTTGTATGAGAATAAAAATAATGATAATGAAATAAACTTTACATACAAATCTATTATAATATAAATCATATCTGCTGTTCAATGCATAATTTGTGATTTCAGATATAATATTAGCAAAAAATGTATAAAATGGAGAAAAACATTGATTGACACTGAGAAGAATATGAATTATACTGAGACTGTAGTCATTTAGACAATTTCATATGGCTGGCAGATGCGAAAGCATAAAAGAGAATCCGGTCTAAGCCGGAGCGGTCCCGCCACTGTAAGGAGGAGTCTCTCACAGATATGTCACTGGGCGAAAGTCTGGGAAGGCGTGAAGAGATGAGGAGCCCGAGCCAGGAGAACTATCTGCCAATGAATCACCGCGAAGGAAGTAGGGGTCTATCCAAGACATGATTTGATTCTGTCTAAGATCAGGGCTTGTGAGAAGATCCGTATTTCCGTCAACCTGCGAGAGATGGGGAGGGGATTGAGATCGGTCCTGGTCTCATTATTTTCCGGCTGCCCCCACTGGGTCAGTCGTTTTTTTATGGTAGGACCAAGACGTGAACCTGAAGGAGGTGAATTTTCTGTCTGATTGAAATTGTCTAAAGGGGCGTTCTCTTGATTTGCGCTGGTAAGTCAGTGGGCGGCCATAAATTATTAAAGGAGGAACTATTTCATGGATGAAGTAACAAAAGCAACATCCGCGGAAAATCAGGAAAGACAGCTTACCGATAAGGAATTGGAAGCGATTCTGAAACAGTCGGAAGGCAAAACCGATTTCCCACAGGTCACATTTGATGAATTCACACCACCAACCTACGAGGAATGGGTTGATGCGTGCAACGCTCTTCTGAAGGGCAAGCCGTTTGATAAGCTGATGTATACCAAGACGTATGAAGGTATCACTTTTAGCCCGATCTATACCCTGCGTACAGGGCCGGACGCACAGGATGCGATCCTGCCGACCGATGACTATCCGGGTATGGGGGACTTCATGCGCGGTCAGAAAGTCAATGGTTACAAAGAAGAACCATGGGGCATTGCACAGTCTTGTGATGAAGCACTTCCGAAGGAAAATAATGAGCTCCTGAAACACGAAATCGATCGTGGTTCCACGGTATACAATGTATGCCTTGATGCATCCACTCTGCATGGCATCGATGTGACTGATGCTGAAAAACCAGGTGAAACTGGCGTTTCTCTGACCACTCTCGAAGATGTGCATAACCTTCTGGACGGTCTGGATCTTGCAAAGTATCCATTCATGATGTATACCGGCGAATCTGCACTGGCACCGCTTGCTATGGTGGCTGCCGCAGTCAAAGCACAGGGAAAAGATGTGTCCGCGCTTCATGGCGTGATCGGTGGAAGCCCGTTGACACAGCTGCTGACTGATGGCAAGAATAAGGAAAGCCTTGAAAAGGCATACGACCAGATGGCAGAGACCATCCGCTGGGCTCGCAAGAATGCACCGAGCGTAGCGACTGTATTCATCCCTTCGGATGTGTTCTCTCTGGGCGGCGCACAGGCCGTACAGGAAATCGCATATACCTTCGGCGTCGCTGTCGAGTATATTCGTGAAATGCTGAAGAGAGGCATTTCGATTCATGATATCGCACAGTCCTTCTACTTCGGCTTCAATGTAGGCGCTACGTTCTTCATTGAAATCGCAAAACTTCGTGCAGCTCGTCAGGTATGGTCGAACATCATGAAGGCTTTCGGTGCAGAAGAAGAAGATCGCTCGATGAAGATCCATGCAAAACCGGCATTCTTCACAAAGACCATTTTCGATGTGGGCGTGAACATGCTCCGTAACACCACCGAAGCATTCTCTGCTGTCGTTGGCGGTGTAGATACCTACGAAAATGCACCATATGATGATACTGTCAGAAAAGGTGATGAATTCTCCCGCCGTATCGCTAGAAACCTGCAGATCATGCTGCAGGAAGAATTCGGCATGCTGCGCCCGATCGATGCAGCCGGCGGCTCTTGGGCGATTGAAAAACTCACCAAAGAGATGGCAGAAAAGATCTGGGCGGAATTCCAGAAGATCGAATCTCTGGGCGGCATGACCAAAGCGATCGAAAAAGGCTATCCGCAGAAGGAAATCAAAGCTGTCCTCGAAAAACGTTTCAAAGCACTGGATCTCAGAAAAGACCGTGCTGTCGGCAATAACATGTACCCGCTGATGGGCGAAGTGCTTCTGGAAGCTCGCCCGGAAGACACCGAAGCGATCAAGAAAGAACTCGGCGATGCAGCTAAGGCTTACCGCGCGGATCTTGATCTTGCTTTCAGAAGCCAGAAGCTGGCAGAACTCAAAGATGCCGGCGAAGGCGAAGCCATCGACAAGGCAGCCGCTGCTGCCGCTGCCGGTGCGACCATCGCTGAAATCTACGAAGTCGCAGGCAATGCAGAAGGTTCTATCGTTGTCGAAAAGATCGATGCACATCGCTGGACGGAACGCTTCGAAGCCCTCCGCTTTGATACCGAAGCATACAAAGAAAAGACTGGCAAGAATGTCGAGATCTTCCTCGCAAACATGGGCAAGATCCCGCAGCATAAAGCCAGAGCAGACTTCTCCACCTCCTTCCTGCAGGTCGGCGAATTTAATGTCCATCTCAACAATGGTTTCCAGGATGACGAAGACAAGCCGGGCTCCCGTTGGGATAAGTGCGTAGAAGCACTGAAAGCCGGTGCTGATGACAAAGGCACCCCATATGATGTGGCTGTCATCTGCTCCACGGATGCGACCTATCCGGAAGATGTACCGGCTTTGGCTCCGAGACTGAAAGAAGTCCTGGGCGACGGCACCCTCTTCCTCGCAGGCGCAGCTCCAAAAGATCTGGAAGAAACCTACCGCAAGGCGGGCGTAGATGATTTCATCAGCGTCAAAGCAAACTGCTACGAAATTCTCCGCATGCTGCAGAAAAAGAAAGGAATGATTGAATAATGGCAAACACAAATCCTGATTTCACACAGCTGTCTCTGGGGGAACATCCACACTGCTCCTATGATGAGTGGAAGGAAAAGCTGGAAGCCAAGACCGGCAAAGGCTTTGATGCACTCTATGAACCGACCATGGAAAAGATCCCGGTCGCTCCCTTCTATACCAAAGATGTCTATGATGACTGCAATCACTTGGACTTCATGAGCGGTATTCCTCCATTCCTTCGCGGACCATACTCCACCATGTACGTTTTCCGTCCATGGACTGTTCGTCAGTACGCAGGCTTCTCCACGGCAGAAGAATCCAATGCTTTCTATAAGAGAAACCTGGCAGCAGGCCAGAAAGGTCTGTCCATCGCATTCGACCTTCCGACCCACCGCGGCTACGATGCGGATAACCCGCGCGTTATCGGCGACGTAGGTAAAGCCGGCGTATCCGTATGCTCCATGCTCGATATGAACATCCTCTTCGACGGCATCCCGCTGGACCAGATGTCCGTATCCATGACCATGAACGGCGCCGTTCTTCCGATTCTGGCATTCTTCATTTCCGCCGGCATCGAACAGGGCGTCGACAAGAAGATCCTTGCAGGTACCATTCAGAACGATATCCTGAAGGAATTCATGGTACGTAACACCTACATTTACCCACCGGCTATGTCCATGCGTATCATCGGTGATATTTTCGAATACACCACCAAGTACATGCCGAAGTTCAATTCCATTTCCATTTCCGGCTACCACATTCAGGAATGCGGTGCTACCTGCGATCTGGAAATCGGTTATACGCTGGCAGACGGCATGGAATACATCCGCTGCGGCGAAAAAGCAGGTCTGCCGGTCGATGCTTTCGCAAAGCGTCTGTCCTTCTTCTGGGATCAGGGCAAGAACTACTTCATGGAAGTCGCAAAGATGCGCGCCGCTCGTGTCCTCTGGGCAAAGATCCTCAAAGGCTTCGGTGCAAAGAATCCGAAATCCATGGCTCTGCGTACCCACTCTCAGACCTCCGGCTGGTCCCTCACCGAACAGGATCCATTCAACAACATCGGCCGTACCTGTATGGAAGCTATGTCTGCAGCTCTCGGCCACACCCAGTCCCTGCACACCAACGCACTCGACGAAGCAATCGCTCTGCCGACCGACTTCTCTGCACGTCTGGCTCGTAACACCCAGCTTTATATCCAGGATGAAACCAAAGTCTGCAAGATCATCGATCCATGGGGCGGCTCCTACTATGTGGAATACCTCACCAACGAGATCATCAAACGTGCATGGGCACACATTCAGGAAGTCGAAGCACTGGGCGGCATGTCCAAGGCTATCTCCACCGGCCTTCCGAAGATGCGTATCGAAGAATGCGCCGCTCGTCGTCAGGCAGATATCGACTCCGGCCGTGAAACCATTGTCGGCCTGAACAAGTACAGACTGGCGAAGGAAGATCCGCTGAACGTTCTCTCCATCGATAACACCGCTGTACGTAACGCACAGATCAAACGTCTGGAAAAACTCAGAAGCATCCGCGATCCGGAAGCTGTCCGCCGCGATCTTGAAGCCATCACCAAGTGCGCTGAATCCCGTGACAACGGCAACCTGCTGGAAGCGGCTGTCCAGGCAGCACATGACCGTGCATCCCTTGGCGAAATCTCCGACGCTGTCGAAAAGGTATCCGGCCGCTTCAATGCAGTCATCCACACCATTTCCGGCGTATACTCCAATGAATTCGATGACACCTCCGAACTGGACGAAGCAAAGAAACTGGCTAACGAATTCGAAGCTCTCGAAGGCCGCCGCCCGCGTATCTTCCTTGCGAAGATGGGCCAGGATGGTCACGACAGAGGCCAGAAAGTCCTTGCTACCTCCTTCGCTGATATGGGCTGGGACGTCGACGTAGGCCCGCTCTTCCAGACTCCGGAAGAAGCGGCACAGGATGCCGTCGACAACGACGTTCATATGGTTGGCTTCTCATCCCTGGCAGCAGGTCATAAGACACTGCTCCCGGCTATCGTCGAAGACCTGAAGAAACTCGGCCGTGAAGATATCCTTGTAGCTATCGGCGGCGTTATCCCGCCGCAGGATTACGAATTCCTGTACGACCATGGTGCCGTTGCTATCTTCGGACCAGGCACCAACATTCCGAAATGCTGCATCAAGCTGCTGCAGATGCTCGTAGACCGTGCTAAGGAAGAAGCTAAGGCAGAATAAGGTCGCCTAACGTTTTCTGACACTGTCATTCAATGCGTATCGGCAAAGGGTTCAAGGTTCAGGGTCCAGGGGGTTACTGGAAATGGTGATACCCTAACCCGAACCCTGAACCAATGACCATTTCGCAGCTGGAATAGTGACAGAAGCGTTTTAAAGAAATCTGATTTCTTGTCCTGCGCGGAGCCGAGGGCGACCTCGGCTCCCTAGCAGGGCTTGCAATCTTGTTTTATGGGGGCTGGTAGCTTGTGACTAGTGACTGGTGGCTAGGGATTAGGGATTAGGGATTAGGACATTTTCCCGTTGGACCGCCTCTTTGAGGAGAAGCAGAACTCACTGTGGCCGTATGTGTAACAATGTGAGCGCATGCCTATTGCGTATCGTCATCCCGAGCGTAGTCGAGGGATCTTTGTTGCATCGGTATTCGTGCCAGTTGCGCTTTCTTCTTCATATGAAACGCTGCTTTTACACTCAAATGTAGTGGTAACAGGTTTCCCGTTTGAGTTCGTATGCAGGTTTTCTGTTTAACCGCAAACGAAAAAGATTCCTCCACTTCGGTCGGAATGACGATACGGGATTATCGTTATCCCATGAAGCCGGAGTTTTGAACCCTGAATTTTCAATAAAACTACTTTTTACATCATAATGATTTTCCTATATGTTGATTTCATTTGGTTTCCCTCCCTTTTATGCAGCACTCATGGGGGAAGAAGCCAGGAAAGGGAGGGTATGACAAATGCCTGAAAACAATGATGATTTAAGACCCAGCTGGGTACCGGAAGAGAAAAATCCTGAATTTGCCTGCTCGGTCATGCGCGGAATAGATACCACGGCAAACAGCATCACCGGGGCGAAGGAATACCCGGATGCGCCGCTTCGAAAAGTACCGCTTCGTAAGAAAATGACCGTCGAGCAGTACATTGACGGCGTGGCCAAAGGCGATCGTGTGACGCTGTCCAAGGCCATCACGCTGATCGAAAGCAATGCGCCGAAAGACTTCGACAAAGCACAGCGCGTACTGCAGGGACTTCTTCCCAAAACGGGCAAGGCTCTCCGCATCGGTATCACCGGTGTACCGGGTGCAGGGAAATCGACCTTCATCGAGTCCTTCGGGCAGATGCTCTGCCATCAGGGCTACAAAGTCGCCGTCCTTGCCGTCGACCCGACCTCATCCATCACCGGCGGCTCTATCCTCGGTGATAAGACAAGAATGCAGAACCTGTCTCGTGAGCCAAACTGCTTCATTCGCCCATCTCCATCCAAAGGCACTTTGGGCGGCGTCGCGAGAAAATCCCGTGAGACCATGCTCCTCTGCGAAGCTGCCGGCTGTGACGTCATCCTTGTCGAGACCGTCGGCGTCGGTCAGTCGGAGACCACGGTCCGCTCCATGGTCGATTTCTTCATGCTCGTCGTACTGACAGGGGCCGGTGATGACCTTCAGGGCATCAAGAAAGGCATCATGGAACTCGCCGATGCGATCGTCGTCAATAAAGCGGATGGGGATAACCTCGAGCGCGCCAAAGTCGCGCAGGGCGAGTATGAAAGAATGTGCGAATTCATCCGTCCAGCTACCGAAGGTTGGAAAACCCATGCGTACCGCTGCTCCGCGATCAAGAAAACAGGGCTTCTCGAGCTCTGGGCTGTCATGCGTGAATTCGAAAAGGTCACAAAGAAATCCGGCATTTTTGAAAACCGCCGTCAGCGCCAGATCCTTGACTGGGTGAACAGCATGATCGACGAACATCTCCATAATCTCTTCTTTGAAGATCCGCTCATCAAGAGCCGTCTGCCATCTGTCAAAGCGGCTGTTCTTGCGGGCGTCGTCTCCCCAAGTCAGGCCGTCACGGAGCTTATCCGCTCCTTCGATATGGATCGCGCATCCATCAAGCACTTGGAAGAAACGGAAAAGTAACTTTGTGACTAGTGGTTGGTAGCTAGTGGCTAGGGATGAGTAGCTAGGGATTAGGGATTAGGAGTGACTGGTGACTAGTGACTGGTGACTGAAATGCCATTTTCGGGCATCGCCTCATATATACTCCGCGGCGCTTCTATATTATTATGCGCCGCACCACCATTTCGCATTTCTAATTTCTTATTCAAACGAGGCTTTCAAACGCAATCAAAGGGCGGTACGCCCAACGGACTAACCCTGAATCCATCAACCTGAACCCTTGACTTACCTCTCAATGCGCCCATGATGCGCGCAACGTGAAAAGGAGAATCATACATTGTTTACCAAAGATCTATATCTGGCCGGTGGGTCATTCCATGGGCTGCAGGAAGTGTTTTCCAGAATCTACGGTGTCGTAAATACTCAGGCGGGCTATGCGAATAGTCGGATCGAAGCTCCGACGAAGGAGCAGGTCGCTGATGGGAGCGCAGAGGCTGTGGAGTGCGTGAAGGTCACGTACAATCCGAAGAAAATCGACATCGGTATGCTCCTTAACGTATTCTTCACCATCATCAATCCTTACACCGATGGCATTCAGGGAAAATATGTCGGCCCGCAGTACCGCAGCGGGATCTACTACACGAGCAAGGAGGATGTGCCACAGATCAGCTACTTCCTCGTTTTCCTGCAGAATCGCGGCATCGCTCATCAGATGACGGACAATGCCCTTGTTGTCAATGAATTCGAAGGAGAAGGGAAGGTGCGCCCGAAGGTCAGGACAGAGATGAAAGAGCTGGTGAATTTCTACCCTGCGGACGAAGAGGAGCAGCACTATCTCAGAAGTCACCCGGATGCATATACCCCCATCGATATTCATTTGCTGGAAGAATTAAAGATCATACAGTAAAAAGGAGCTGTGAAGAAATGAATCCGCATTTCTTCACAGCCCCTTTTTACTTTGCTTTCATTTGGTTCATGGTTCAAGGTTCAGGGCTCTCGTGGCGGCTTCGCCGCCTTTTTTAGAAGATGATATTCTCGTATCGCAGCCTTCCCCTCTAGGTAATGCTATTAAGTTAAGCGGTAGAACGTTCTTGGCTCCCCATCGGGGGAGCTGCCCGAAGGGCTGAGGGGGCTACGTAGCGGTATTGCATGAAAGTGTTGGGATATCGATAGCATCGGACTATTCAACATAGTACGCTATACCGCTAGCATGCCCCATCTCGCTGCGCTCGAAATGGCGTCTCACTGGATTTTAGCGTCGCTTCGCTCCTAAAAATCCAGTTCGCTTGCATATATTGCCTTCGGCACTTCCCCCGAAGGGGAAGGCAAGACGTTACGTAGCTAACGATTTCCTTAACTTAATAGCATTACCTAGAGGGGAAGGCTGCCGATACAAGACTACAGTCATCTATCATTGCAGCGCTCTGCGCTCCCTTCATTCCCCATCTTCCCATACGGGGTCTTTTCCCCACGAAAAAAAGACCCCGCGCACAGCTTAAGGAAGCACTGTTTCCATCGTTGCCAGATAGAATCAGAATTTCCTTGAAACTATACACGTGAGTCTCGCATTTTAAAGCAAGCCAGGCAGGATGTACGGGTCACTGCCAGTATGTTGACGGGCTCCACCGAAGTGGCTGCTACTCCCTCACTTATTTGAGAATGATAGCATGAAAAGCGTCCAGTGTCAAAGGGAAGTGACTAGTGACTGGTGACTGAAATGCAGCCTTTGCCATCTCTATTGCCCCATCAGAACCCGGTGAACTTCTTTGGTAATGAAATCAACGGGCAATCTACTCGATGAGTGAATCCCAGTCACTAGTCACTCATCCCCTCACATGTCTCTTCGGATGATGGAAAGGACGTCCTCCCAATCCCCAAACTGATACGGCGTCATCTGGTCAAGCTGCTTGCGGTCGGCGTCGGAGTAGCGGTCATAGATCACGGCGAAGTCGATGCCGGCACTTCTTGCCGCGGTCGCACCCGCCAGCGAATCCTCGAAGATGAAGCATTCTTCTTTGGAAAGGCCCATATCCTCGATGACCTTGAGGTAGATGGCCGGGCTTGGCTTGATCTCCGGCGCGTCTTCCTGCGTGTAAATCCTCGTGAAGCAGGAATCAAGCGGTGCTTTGCCGCGGATATTTTTATTTTCCTTCCGATATACTTCCATATTGCCGCGGCGCGTGGTGCTGGCGATCACGAGTGTCTTCCCGTCTTCCTTGAAAGCATGGAGCACCTCCGGTGCGCCCGGCTTGTAGTCCACGATCTCTTTCAGGAAATGCTGCGCTATGCGGTAACGCTCCTGCAGAATGTCCTCGGCCTGCCATGCGGAGGCATACATTTTCCCCAGATCTTCACAGTAAGAAAGATACGGTTTCTCCGCATCCCGATGCTCCTTTAGAAAACGCTCTCTTCTCTGCTGGACATCGCCCTCTGCCATGGCAGACCCGCCAAGCGTTTGGATCAGCTGAAGATCTACCTGATTCCACACGCCGACGGAATCGATCAGCGTCCCGTCCATATCAAAAATGATCGTTGACTTGTTTTCAAACATACATACTCCTTACTTCTTCAAGAATTTTTCGATGTCCGGATTCCGTTTGAGCGCGCAGAGCTCCTCTTCCGTCGGATAGACGGGGATGTCGCGGTCATGATTCACGAGACAGAGGAAGCCTAAGATGTCTCCCGCGTCCGCGCGAAACTGATGCCACTGCCATGGCGGGATGGTGATGAAATCCCCTTCCCTGACTTCATGCACATCACTTCCAAGAAGCGCGTGGCCTTTCCCTTTGAAAATCAAAACGACATGCATGTGCTCATGCTTTTCCAGCGAAGAAAAGCCATCCTTCTCTACCTGAAAATAACGGAACTGCACGGGAAGGTCGGCTTCATTATCAAAGAGGATCTGCTTCGTCACATCGCGAAAGACCCTGGGATTTTCTTTATATATATGAGGCGTGATGCCCTCCCAGCCATTCGGCTGGCTGTGAAATTTATGGATCATGGATGTCCTCCTTATGGAATGGGTTCGGGGTTGGCCCGTGGGGCGTGATGCTCTTTGATTGCGGCAGAAAGATGTTCAGCGGGTTCTTGTAGGTTCTACGGGTTCAAAGGGCTTGGTGCGGCGCATAAAAAAATAGAAGCGCCGAGGAATTTTGATGGTGCTTCGCACGTATCGTCATCCCGAGCGAAGCCGAGGGATCTTCCTTGCAGAACCATTAGCGCAACAATTGCGCTATTTCAATCACCGCTTGCTTCCAATCCCTAATCCCTAGTCACTCATCCCCGCCCTTCTACTCAGCAAATCCTCGGCAGTCCCTCTCCCCGAAGCGGAAGAATGCGGCGGCGTCCGCCGTAGAGCGTCTCGAGATGCACGCCGCTGCCCATGCTGACACGCCCGATCTCTTCGGCCTCTTTCCCATACGGGAGCGCGCGGAGGATGCGAAGCGCGACCCCTGCCTCGGCGGCGGGGAGCGCGATCAGCATCTTGCCTTCGTTCCCCATCGTCAGCGGGTCAAGCCCAAGGATGCCGGAGAGCGCTTTGATTTCCTCTCTGACCGGCAGCGCCTCTTCGGAGAGCGTGATGGAAACGCCGGAGGCTTCTGCCAGCTCATTGGCAACGGTCGCAAGCCCCCCTCTCGTGATGTCGCGAATACTGTGGACGGGCAGCTTCGCCGCCAAAAGGGCTTCCACCAGATGATTCAGAGGCGCGCAGTCGCTCGTGAGCGTCGTCTTCATCTGCATGCGTTCCGTGAGGATGACGGCGTGATGGTCGCCCAGCGTCCCCGTGACGAGGATCGCATCCCCATCTTGAAGATTTCCTGCAGAAATCTCACAAGCAGGCGCACGATCGCCGAGACCCGCGGTATTGATGTAAAGGCCGCCCTTCCCTTCGATGACCTTTGTATCGCCGGCCACGATCGTGACGCCCGCCTCCTTCGCCGTCTCTGCCATGGAGCGGACGATCGGCTCCAATACATCGGTGGAAAGTCCCGTCTCGAGGATGAAGCCCGCCGTCAGGTAGAGGGGCCTTGCCCCCATCGAAGCCAGATCATTCACCGTCCCGCAGACAGAAAGCCGTCCGATGTCGCCCCCCGGGAAGAAGAGCGGCGACACAACGAAGCTGTCCGTCGTCATGACAGGCACGCCGGAGAGCGGCGGCAGCACCGCGCCGTCTTCCATACGGTCTAAGATGGGATTTGTCAGGTATTTGGCAAAGAGAGAAGAAATCAGCTTCCCCGTCTCCTCGCCGCCGCTCCCGTGGCGAAGTTCGATATTCATAAATAGATGCTCCTTGTTGATTGATCGTTGGTTTGAAATAGGTTTAAGGGTTCAGGGTTAGCCCGCGGGGCGTGCCGCCGTTTGAAAGCCTCTTTTGAATGAGAAATGGTGGTGCGGCGCATAAAATAATGAAGCGCCGCAGAATTTTGATAGCGCTTCGCGCCATCGTCATTTCGAGCGTAGCCGAGAAATCTCTATAGCAGAACGCTCATTGCCTGATGTGCGGCAGCACCAAGACATCGTTTTCCCCCGGCGCATACACGCTGATTCCCCCAGTGCAGTAGAGATCGAGGGCTACGCTCGGGATGACAATGCTGGAGAATCCTAATCCCTAGTCACTAATCCCTAGTCACTAATCCCTAGTCACCAGTCACTAGTCACGCAATCACTTCTCCCGATAGGTGATGCAGCAGGCACCCTCGGAGGAGACCATACAGGCACCGACGGGATGCTCGGGCGTGCAGGCGCGGCCGAAACAGGGGCATTCTTCACTCGTGATTCGGCCCGTCAGGACATCGCCGCAGCGGCAGCCGGCGGGCATCCTGTCTTCTGAGAGTCCCCAGCTGCCCGCATCGAGCGCGCGGTATTTCTCCCGAAGATAAAGCCCGGAGCCTGCGATCGTCCCAAGGCCTCGCCACACGGCATCCCCCCGGGTGAAAACGTCCACAAGAAGAGACAGCGCCTTCGGATTTCCCTCCTCCGTCACGACACTCGGGTACTCATTCCAAAGTCCCTTCTTTTTCTGCGAAGCCGCAAGCACGAGACGCGTCAGCGCACGCAGAAGGCCCACAGGCGAGAAACCGCCGATCACCATGGTCTCTCCTGTTTCTTCTGCGAGCTTTCTGAAGGGACGGCTTCCCGTGATGACGGCGACATGGCCGGGGCAGAGGAAACCATCGATGTGGCTTTCCCTCGAAATCAGCGACATCGCCCCCGGCATCGTTTTGAGCGCCGTCAGGAAACGGACATTCGGGATGTGCTCCTCATAGACCAGGCGGATGAGATCCGCCCAGACAGGTGCCGTCGTCTCAAAACCAACGGCGGCGAGGATGAAGGTCGTCTCGCGATCGGCGGCCGCCTTGGCAAGTACATCTTCCGGATTATAGAAGAAATCAACGCGCCCGCCCCTGTCGCGCGCACCGGAGAGTGACATCCGGCTGCCCGTGACGGCGAGGAGATCACCGAAAGCCATCACCTGATACCCCGGGGTAAGCGCATAGCGGACGAGCTTATCAATGTAGGATGTCGGTGTCACGCACACCGGACAGCCCGGCCCCGAGAGGAAGGTGATCTGCGGCGGGAGCATCTGCCGGATGCCCGAACGGTACAGCGCGGAGGTATGCGTCCCGCACACTTCCATAAGAGTCAGCGGCGGTCCGTCGTAGCGGGCAAGCCAGCGGGCAAGTTTGCGTTCTTCCATAAAAGGCTCCTTTGAGAAATAGGGGGGAATGGTTCAAGGTTCAGGGTTCAGGGGTAGCCCATGGGGCGTGCTGCCTCTTGATTGCGTATGAAAGAGGGGGGGGAGCGGGTTCTACAGGTTCAGAGGGTTCAGCGAGGGTGGTGCGGCGCATCATCATAGGGAAGCGCCGCGGAGCTTTGATAGCGCTTCGCGCGCATCGTCATTTCGAGCGTAGCCGAGAAATGTCTATAGCAGAACGCTCATCGCCTGATGTGAGGCAGCACCAGGACATCGTTTTCCCTCAGCGCATACACGCTGATTCCCGCAGTGCAAGAAAGATCCCTCGGTTGCGCTCGGGATGACGATGCCGGAGAAATCCCAGTCACAAATCACTTGTCACTCGAAGCTCCTAATCCCTAGTGACTAGTCACCAGTCACTAGTCACCCCCAATTAAAGGAGTATCCCATCTATGAAACTACTACTCGAATTATTTCTCATCTTTGCCAAGATGGGCGCTGTCACCTTTGGCGGCGGATACGCGATGCTGCCCATTCTCCAGCGTGAGATCGTAGAGAATAAGCACTGGGGCAGCGAGGAAGAGCTGATGGATTACTATGCCTTAGGGCAGGTCACGCCCGGCATGATCGCGGTGAATGTCGCGACCTTCATCGGCTGCAAGCTGAAAGGCTTCTGGGGCGGCGTCTTCGCGACGCTCGGCGTCATCACCCCATCCATGATCATCATCACGGTGATCGCGCTCTTTCTCACCCAGTTCGAAGAGAATCCCTATGTCATTCACGCCTTCGCCGGCATCCGTGCCTGTGTCTGCGTCCTCATCCTGGACGCCGTCGTGAAGCTCGGCAAAAAGTCGATCAAGGATAAGCGCACAGCCGCGATCTTCATTGGAATCCTTCTCATTGCCCTCTTCGCCCCCTTCTCGCCTGTCTTCTCTGTCGTCCTCGCCGGCATCGCAGGATACTATCTGATGCCGAGGAAAGCGAAGTAAGAAGTGGTGGATGCGGCGCACCATTCATAATGCGCCCCCAAGCCCCCTCACGATATCATGCAACTTATTTGGCATTTGTATAAAATTCTGCGGCGCTTAGGGAAACACTGATTCAATCGCTCTCAGATTTAATCAGCGTTTCCTTAGATCCTTCGACTCAGTTCTCATATTTTCAGATGAGCCATATTTTCTAACATACGACGTTTTTCTCCGCTCAGGGCGACGAGAGGCGCCGCACCTTCACTCCTCACTTCCAACTCCCCCTAATCACTAGTCACTAGTCACTAGTCACCAGTCCCTAGTACCAGTCACCCAAAGGAGCATCTATCATGATCTGGCTTTCTATGTTTTGGGAATTCTTCAAGACCGGGCTCTTCGCCGTCGGCGGAGGGCTCGCAACGCTTCCCTTTCTCTATGATATTTCTGCACGCACCGGATGGTTCAGCGCGGAAGACATCGCGAATATGATCGCGATCTCAGAGTCCACCCCGGGGCCTTTGGGTGTCAATATGGCGACCTACGCCGGTTTTCAGGCGCTTGGCATCCCGGGCGGCATCTTCACGACGCTCTCCCTCACAGCGCCCGCGCTCATCGTCATCACGATCATCTATGCGATGCTGACGCGCTTCCGCGAATCGGACGCCGTGAAGCGGATTTTCTACGGCCTGCGTCCTGCCTCCACCGCTCTCATCGCTGCCGCCGGTCTTGGCGTCGCGAAGGTGTCTCTCTTAGATACCGCGCTGTACGAAAAGAGCGGCTCGCTTCTCTCCCTCTTCCAGTGGCCGGCCATTCTCCTTGCCATTGCGATCTACTTCGGTCTTAAGAAATATAAAAAGCACCCTGTGCTCTATATCGCAATCAGCGCTGTCTGCGGCATTGCGTTCGGGCTGTAAAAAAAAGGATGCGCTGCGAAATGCAAAATCATTTCGCAGCGCATCCTTTTTTATCAGGCTCTCAATATCGACTTCAGGAAAGCCTTGGTTCGTTCGCTCTTCGGATGGTCGAAGACTTCTTCGCTCGTCCCTTCTTCCTCGACACGGCCGTCGACCATGAAGAGGATCTTATCGGAGACAGACTTGGCGAAAGCCATTTCATGCGTCACGATCGCCATGGTCATATTCTCATCCGCCAGCTGCTGGATGGTCTTCAGGACTTCGCCCGTGAGCTCCGGATCGAGCGCGGAGGTCGGTTCATCGAAGAGCATGATCTCCGGACTCATCGCAAGCGCCCGCGCGATGGCGACACGCTGCTTCTGTCCGCCGGAAAGACTGCCGGGGTACATGTCTTTTTTATTGAGCAGGCCGACCTTGCTTAAAAGATCTTCCGCGATCGGCTGGATTTCTTCCTTCTTCATGCCTTTCACGTAGATGGGGGCAGCCATGATGTTATCCAGCACGGTCATGTGCGGGAAAAGGTTGAAAGACTGAAAGACCATGCCCATCTTGGCAAGGATCTCCTTCGTTCTGGCTTCGCTCGCGTAGGTGACCTTGCCGTCTTTGTCCTCGGCAAGAAATTCTCCATCGACTGCGATCGAGCCGCCCTGGATGGTCTCCAGATGGTTCAGGCAGCGCAAAAGCGTACTCTTGCCGGCCCCTGAAGGCCCGATGATGGAGATGACTTCGCCCTTTTCCAGTGTCATGTCGACGCCGTGAAGGATGGTGAGCTTGCCGAAATCCTTCCGGATGTTTTTCATTTCAATAAAACTCATGTCCGTCCTCCTTATTCTTCATATACGGCATAGCGTTTTTCCACATACGTCAGGATCTTCGTCAGGATCGCGGTGCATACGAGGTAGAAAACAGCTGCCACAAGGAACGGCATGGTATCGAAGTCACGCTGCACGAAGGCGCGGGTGACGCGCATGAGGTCATTCATCGCCAGGATGTAGACAAGCGAGGTATCCTTCAGAAGGGTGATGGTTTCATTGCCGAGCGGCGGGATGACGCGCTTCACGACCTGCGGCAGCACGATGTGCCACATGGTCTGCCGATAGGTGAAGCCCAAGACCTTCGCGCCTTCATACTGCCCTTTCGGAATGGACTGGATGCCGCCTCTGAAAATTTCTGCAAAGTAAGCCGCATAGTTCGCCACGAAGGCAAGGATCGCCGCCGGGAAATCACTGATCTGTACATTCAACATGAGCGGCAGCCCGTAGTAGATGAACATGATCTGCAGCATGAGCGGCGTGCCGCGCATGACGTAAATATAGATCTCCGCGAGCTTTCGGAAAACAGCGACTTTGGAAATACGAATCAGTGCCAGCAGGATACCGATCGGCAGCGAGAGCACGATGGTGATCAGAAAGATCTGCGCCGATACGCCCAGCCCGGCAAACATATTCGGCAAGATGCGAAGAATGTAATCCATAAAATACTCCTTATAAAACCAGTGTCATATAGAATTATCATACACTGATTTCACCCTTTTAGCAAGCTAGAGAAATGAAATGGACACGAAGCGGACATGAGGAAATGGGGCGGGTTCATGGTTAGCCCATTGGGCGTGCCGTCCTTTGATTTCGTGCGAAAGAGGTTCAGCCGGTTCTGTGGGTTCTACTGGTTCAAAGGGGTCGGTGCGGCGCATAAAAATCAGAAGCGCCGCGAGTTTTAGAAAACAGCAGGGATTAGGAGTTACTGGTGACTGAGTTTGCGATTTAGGATTTTCCCACCAGCTGAGCAGGACCTTGAAGAAGGGCCGCGCCAAAGGCGCAGGATAGAGTGCCCCGCAGGGGCACAACTCACTTGGTGATCAGCATACCACCTGTCTCAAACATTTTCCTTGCTATCCCACATGGTCTGCTATCCATTCTGCAAAATTCTGCCTCTTCGAGGCAGTCTATCCCTGGCCTTCGGCCTGCCCCTTCTTCAAGGGGCGACGCGTTTCACCTTATTTCAACAATTCGCGGCGCTTTTGATCTTTATGCCCATTGAATCTTCTGTACCTTCGCCCCCGTTGCCTCTCTTCTTCCAATCAAAAAGCTCCTTCTTTTGTGAAAGAGCTTTTCAAACATTATCCTAAGGAAACGCTGATTAAATCGCAGAGTCAGATTCTACAAAAATTTTTATGCATAGCTTCGTCATAGCCTTTCTTAAATAGCTCGCTATTCGCGTCAGGTTATTCCTCGCTATGCATAAAAAATTAAGAGTATAATCTGATAACGATTTAATCCGTGTTTCCCTAAAATTATTTCAGCACGACATCCTTGCCGAACCACTTTTCAGAGATCTTCTTGGCTTCGCCGCTGGCTACGACTTTGGCGATGCCGTCATTCAGGAGATTGACGAGAGCCTGATTGTCCTTCTTGATCCCGATGGAGAAGGTATCCTTGGAGACGACACCATCAAGTTCTCTGAACTGTCCCGGTTTCTTGGTCATGTAGTATTCGATGAGGACAGAGTCAGCGAGGACGGCATCGCAGCGGCCGGACTCAAGATCCATGAAGCAGGCCGTGAGATCCGGGTATGCTTTGATTTCAGAGAAAGACTTCTTGAAGTTTTCATCACGGTTCAGAGCCGTTTCTGCCGTGGAGGCTTCCTGAATGGAAATCTTCTTGCCCTTCAGGTCTTCCGGCGTCTTGACAGCGCTGTCATTCAGTACCGCATAGACCTGAATATTATCCATGTACGGCTTCGTGAAGGCGAGCTTCTTGGTACGCTCCGGCGTCATGGTGAAGCCATTCCAGATGCAGTCGATACGGCCAGAATTCAGCTCCGTTTCCTTGGAAGCCCAGTCGATCGGCTTGAATTCGATCGGCACGCCGATTTCTTTCGATACTGCCTCTGCCATATCGATATCAAAGCCGACAATCTTGCCGTTGTCATCACGGAAGCCCATCGGAGCAAAGGTATCATCCAAACCGGCTACGATCTTCGCCGGTTTGCCGGATGCGGCCTTCGCCGCGCTCGAAGCCGCCTTGTCTCCCCCGCCGCATCCAGCGAGCATTCCACAAGCACCCAGAGCCAGCATTCCGGCAATCATCAGTTTTTTCATTTTCATGATCATCTCTCC
>OLQW01000042.1_pt1 | contig 67609 bp, 64 predicted proteins | sample 1672901 | NCBI WGS metagenome assembly OLQW01 (sample SAMEA3136735, study PRJEB25190) | human gut metagenome | reverse complement strand
AAGGTTAGCCGTACCGGTCTTCGCGTAGGCGATATCCTTGACAATTTCGAGGAGAAGTATGCTGCTCACAAGGCTGCTCATCTCAAAACCATCGCAAGTCTCGGTTATACCGACTTCGATATCACAGAGGTTGAGAAGACCTGGATGGAGGGCATCGAATACTTGAAGCAGTTTAAACTTATTGATAGCGAGGTAGAAATCAATAAGGTGCTCCGTTCTGGCAAGGATATTCTCTGCGAGGGTGCGCAGGGTACTATGCTCGATGTTGATTTCGGTTCTTATCCATTCGTTACTTCTTCTAATACTATCTGTGCAGGTGCCTGCATAGGTCTGGGTATCGGCCCTAACCGCATCGGCAATGTTTATGGTATCATGAAGGCTTACTGTACACGTGTTGGTGCAGGTCCATTCCCTACAGAGCTTTTCGATGAGACTGGTGACAAGATCCGTGACCTCGGTCATGAGTATGGTGCTGTTACCGGTCGTGAGCGTCGTTGTGGCTGGTGCGATCTTGTACAGCTCAAGTATTCTGTCATGGTGAATGGTGTTACCGAGCTTATCATGATGAAGAGCGACGTGCTCGATGGCTTCGATACCATCAAGGCATGCGTGGCATATAAGTTGAAGGATGGTTCTGTTACAACAGATTTCCCATACGAAATCGATGATGTAGAACCTGTTTACAAGGAGTTCAAGGGCTGGAAGACAGATATGACTAAGTTCACATCTGAAGATCAGTTCCCACAGGAGTTCAAGGATTATATTGCTTTCGTAGAAGAGTTTCTTGAGACTAAGATCGGTATCATTTCTATCGGTCCAGACCGTGCTCAGACTATTGTACGCAAGTAATTTATATAGTGTTTAATGTTTAGTGTTTAATGTTTACTTTGAGGGGTTTACATGGCGCTAGACATTAAACATTTAACATTCATATTAAACATTAATAAATGGCTCAGAAACCAAGTATACCAAAGGGCACGAGAGATTTTGGTCCTGTTGAGATGGCGAAACGCAACTACATCTTCAACACTATCAAGGAAGTGTATGCTCTTTATGGATTCCAGCAGATTGAAACCCCTGCCATGGAAACCCTTCAGACTTTGATGGGCAAGTATGGTGAAGAGGGTGATAAACTGCTTTTTAAGATATTGAATTCAGGCGACTATATGAATAAGGTGAGTGATGAGGATATTCATTCTCTTGGATCACTCAAATTAGCAGCGAAACTTTGTGAGAAGGGTCTTCGTTATGACCTGACAGTTCCTTTCGCACGTTACGTAGTGCAGCACCGCGAGGAGTTGCAGATGCCTTTCAAACGTTATCAGATTCAGCCAGTATGGCGTGCAGACCGCCCTCAGAAGGGACGTTACCGTGAGTTCTATCAGTGTGATGCCGATGTGGTTGGCTCTGATTCTCTCCTGAATGAGGTCGAGTTGATGCAGATTGTTGATACCGTGTTCACTAAGTTTGGTGTTCGTGTATGCATCAAGATTAATAACCGCAAGATTCTTACCGGTATTGCAGAGGTTATCGGCGAGGCTGAGAAGATTGTAGATATCACAGTGGCCATCGATAAGCTTGATAAAATCGGACTTGACAATGTAAACGAAGAGTTGCGTAATGACGGCATTTCTGAAGATGCCATTGAAAAGTTGCAGCCAATCATCTCATTGTCAGGAACTAATGATGAGAAACTTGAAGTGATAGCGAAGGTTCTCGAAGGTTCTGAAGTTGGTTTGAAGGGTGTAGAGGAAACCAAGTTTATCCTCGATACCTTGAAGACTCTTGGCTTGAATAACGAGATAGAACTGGATCTCACCCTGGCTCGTGGCTTGAACTATTATACGGGTGCAATCTTCGAGGTGAAGGCGCTTGATACTCCAATGGGAAGTATTACAGGTGGTGGTCGTTACGACAACCTCACCGGCATTTTCGGTTTGCCAGGTTTGAGCGGTGTTGGTATCAGTTTTGGTGCTGACCGTATTTATGATGTGTTAGGTGCGCTCGACCTTTATCCGAAGGAGGCTGTAAATGCTACTCAGGTACTGTTTATCAACTTCGGTGAAAAGGAGACAGCTTACTGCCTGCCTATAGTAAATGCAGCTCGTGCAGCCGGTATCCGTACCGAAATCTTCCCTGATAAGGCGAAGATGAAGAAGCAGATGAGCTATGCCAATGCCAAGAATATTCCGTTTGTGGTGCTTGCAGGTGAGAATGAGATGGCTCAGGGCAAGGTTACGCTTAAGAATATGGAAACTGGCGAACAAACCTTGGTTACTGCCGAGGAATTGATAGCCAAAGTAAATAAATAATACTCTCTTTCTCGTCCTCTCGTGCTCGTATATGTGAATATGCAGTGCGGCAGGGCGAGAGCTTTTTATGTGTTAGCGTGTATGCCTAACTATAATTTTAGTAACTTCTAAAAACTACAGACAAATGAAAAAAATAAAAGCTATTTTGTGTGTATTCATACTGGCGTTGCTGATGACATCCAGCACAAAGACAACAACGATTTTTGTAATAGGTGATTCTACTGCTGCCGAGAAAGGCGGTTTTAGAAATAATCCAGAGCGAGGATGGGGGATGGTATTGCAAGGCTTTTTTGATGACAAGGTGATTGTTGACAATCATGCTGTTAATGGTCGTTCTTCTTTGAGCTTTATCAATGAAGGAAGATGGAAAAAGGTTTTGGATAGAATAAAGCCAGGTGATTATGTGTTTATCCAGTTTGGGCATAACGATGAGAAGTCAATGCCTGGCCGTCATACTGATCCGGGATCTACTTTTGATGCAAACCTTGCCAGATATGTAAATGAGACCCGTGCCAAGGGTGGCATTCCTGTACTGTTCAATGCGGTGGTTCGTCGCTGCTATTATTCTTATTCTGCAGAATTGAAGAATGATGATGACGAGAAGCTTCGCAATAAAGTATATGATGGAAAGGAGCAGATTAATAGCGATACGCTTATCGACACCCACGGAGCTTATGTGATAGCTCCCCGCAATGTAGCAAAGCAGCTGAATGTTCCGTTTGTTGATGCTACCAAGATTACCCACGATATAGAAACGGGCATGGGTATTGAAGGCAGCCGCAAATTACATATGTGGTTTATGCCTGGCGAGAATCCGCAGGTTCCTAAGGGTAAGAAAGATAATACCCATTATAATGTATATGGTGCACGTGTGGTTGCCGGTGCGCTTGCTGATGCTGTAGCTGAGCAGGTGCCAGCGCTGAAGTCTCATGTCTGCCATTATGATTATGTAGTCTCTGCAGAAGGTCGAGGCAATTTCATGGATTTGCAGAAGGCTGTAGATGCGGTTCCTGTAGGCAAGAAGGCTGTTATCCGTATTTTGGGTGGTGAATGGAAGAAGCCAATCATCGCAAAAGGCAAGAAGATTAAGTTTGTAAAGTCATTTGGTGCTAAAATCAAATAGTAACAGGTTTTTTTAAAACTCCCGATATCTTTGAAATTACATGGCGATGTAGAAGTCTGTGCGTCGTGACATAGAACAAAATGCATCGCCATGTAGTAAGCCAATACATAAAAGGAGTACTTTCACAAGCACTCCTTCTCATATTATACAAAAACATTATGAATTATTTCTATTAGCGAACAAGATTTTAATTTCTATCTTTGTCTCAATTATCTAAAAGTTTCAAACGTTCACCAGAATTGCTTTTGGCAAGGGGCAATTCCTACTCGTAGGATAACCTCAGTTCTGATGTTTATCATTTACGGTTGCAAAGGTACGAAGATTTTTATAATTGTGCAATACCTAAAAATGGGGGTTTTGATGAATACCTAGAAATGAGGAATGAAAATGGGGGAGAGTAGATATGAAAAAAGGAAGTCCTTATTGAAGAACTTCCTTTTTTATGAGGTGTCTAGCGGAGTCGAACCGCTCTACACGGTTTTGCAGACCGTTACCTAACCGCTCGGTTAAGACACCTTGTAGAGTTTTAGTTACCATTTCTGATAAGCGAGTGCAAAGGTACTACTTTTTTTTGAATCCACCAAATCTTTCCGCATCTTTTTTCGAAAATTATTCGTTTTTTTTCAAAAATATTCATTTTCTCTATTTAATTCTAGTGATTCTTTATAGAATCCAACTTTCTTTTTGTAGAGTCCTGCTTCTTGTTTGTGGAATCCAGCTTTCCCTTCTTCTTGCACTGTTCGTAAAAAGCGCAACCACTGCACCGGTAGTTGCCGTCCTTGCATTTGTTTGCCTGTTGCAACGATTTGTAAATGCGAAAGGCGGCATACAGAATGCATGCCGCCAGTATCATTGCAATGATGGTGTATTGTATCATCATTTTCTTTTAGAGTTTAAAAGTCCCTCTTTAACCTACGGCATTGTAGCCATTGGTAGAGTTCTTACGCATAATGTCGCGGATGTTCATCTCCTTGAAACCCTCGGCACGCTTCTGCTCCTCCAACTCTTTCTCTTCCTCGATATCCTTCTCAGAACGGGTAAAGGTGAAGGTCTTGTACTTGAATTCTGCGATAGCCCAACCTACGATTGCTACCACGATTAATGCGAATAATCCTACTACTGCGTTCATTTCTTTCTCCTTATTATATAATAATGTATATTTTAATAATCGTCATCAGCTACGTCCTCTGCATCATCGAGTCCCAGGTTCTCTGGATCCTCAAAGGTAGTACGGTAGCTTTCCTCGGTGAGCTTGTCGTCATCGAATGCATCATCGTCCTCATCAGGATCATTGTAGTGATCCTCAATCTCTGGTGCATCCTCATCTTCATCATCGTCACGGTCCAGCAAATCCTCATCGCGGTCCATGTCGTCATCCATAAACTTCATGCGGATTTTCTCCTGCTTTGGCTTCTCCTTGGCGAAGATTGCCTCAACCCAGGTGCCCTTAGGCACTACGAGCACTTCGTAGTCATCAGCGAGCTTCTTCTCGTAGAGACCACCTGGTTTCTTCAGGCGATCCTTTGGAAGGGTAGTGGTACTGATGTCGAAACCGCTCTCGATGATATCCTTGATGCTCTGAGACAGACTGTCCCAGCCACCGCCAAAGTTACGCTCCAGCACTTCGATGAGTTTGGTCGCAGTTATATGACCGATGTTCTCGTAGGTGAGGTCAGTCACACGCATGATAGGGCGCTTCTTGATAGCATACTTTTCGTTCTTGTCATCGATACGGAAGGTACCGATTTTGAAGCCACGGTCCATCAACTTATCGAGCACTTCAGTACGGTCAATCTTGACTGGCTCAATCTCGAAAGCACTACGAATGATGTCGAGGTATCTACGCTGATTGTCCTTCAGGTCGTTGTCTTTCTCGGCAGCTTCCCAGAGACGGAAAACATCATTCTCCTGGAGATTCCAGACACTGCTCTTGGTCAATGTCTTGAGGGTGATTTTTTTTTCATTTCTCATTGTTGTACGTATTTTGATTGCAAAAGTAAGTACTTCTTTTTATATATCCAAATTTTCTAGCTTATTTTTTTGCTTTTCTGCATTTTTTTTTCTTTTATCCTAAAAACTTATGCGTGTTTCGTTTTTTTTCATTACCTTTGTGGCGAAAAAATAATTGATATGAGTGAACCGTTAGCTGAAAGAATGAGACCTCGCTCGCTCGCCGATTATGTCGGACAGAAGCATCTGGTGGGTGAGGGTGCCGTGCTGCGCAAGATGATAGACGCAGGGCGCATATCCTCTTTTATCCTCTGGGGGCCTCCGGGAGTGGGCAAGACTACTTTGGCTCAAATCGTAGCCCAGACCCTGCAGGTCCCTTTCTACACCCTTTCTGCCGTTACCAGTGGCGTAAAGGATGTGCGCGAGGTGATAGAGAGGGCGAAGAGTGGCAGATTCTTCAATTCTGCTTCTCCTATCTTATTTATAGATGAGATTCACCGCTTCTCCAAGAGTCAGCAGGACTCTCTGCTGGGGGCGGTGGAGAAGGGTATTGTCACCCTGATAGGTGCTACCACCGAAAATCCCTCTTTCGAGGTCATCCGTCCGCTCCTCTCCCGTTGCCAGCTCTATGTGCTCAAATCGTTGGAGAAGGAAGACCTGGAGGGACTCCTGCAGCGTGCCATCACCGAGGATGTGGAACTCAAGCAGAAGAAGATTGAGTTGAAGGAAACCGCAGCCATGCTCCGCTTCAGTGGCGGTGATGCCCGGAAACTGCTCAATATCCTGGAACTGGTGGTGGAATCTGCTGGCAGCGAGGAAGTGGTTATCACCGATAAGATGGTAGAGGAACAGTTGCAGCAGAATCCACTGGCTTATGATAAGCAGGGCGAGATGCATTATGATATCATCTCTGCCTTCATCAAGAGCATTCGAGGCAGTGACCCTGATGCGGCGCTCTATTGGATGGCGCGTATGATAGAGGGCGGCGAAGATCCGCAGTTTATCGCCCGTAGAGTGGTGATCAGTGCAAGCGAGGATGTGGGGCTGGCGAATCCGAATGCTCTCCTGCTGGCGAATGCTGCCTTCGATACGGTGATGAAGATAGGCTGGCCTGAGGCTAGGATTGCACTTGCCGAAGCGGTGGTGTATCTCGCAACCAGTCCGAAGAGCAACAGTGCATATCTGGGCATCAATGATGCCATTGCCACGGTGAAGCAGACGGGGAATCTGCCTGTGCCGCTGCATATCCGCAATGCACCTACCAAACTGATGAAAGACCTGGGCTATCATGATGGCTATAAATATCCACACGATTATCCGGGACATTTCACCGAACAGCAATATCTACCTGATGAGCTGAAAGACGCCAGGTTCTGGCATCCGCAGCATTCTCCTTCAGAAGAACGCCTCTATAACTGGATGGTTACCTGCTGGGGAGATCGCTTTAAAAATTAAGAAGATCTAAAATATTATTACGAGAAAATGACTATTCATCAAGACCCGGAACTGGTGATGACTCTCCAGAGCGTCATCGAGTTCATTGGAACCTTTGCATTTGCCCTTTCGGGCATCAGACTTGCCGCCAGCAAGCATTATGATTGGCTGGGCGGATTTGTATGTGGTGTGGCTGTAGCCATCGGAGGCGGAACTATCCGCGACGTGATGCTGGGCTTGAATCCTTTCTGGATGTCGAGTCCAATCTATCTTCTGTTTACGTTCTTGGCACAACTGGTGGTGATTGTATGCCATCATTATCTGAAGCGTCTAGACAATACCTGGTTTCTTTTCGATACCCTCGGTTTGGCGCTTTTCAATATCGCCGGAATCCAGAAGACCCTCGATTGCGGTTTCCCATTCTGGGTAGCTATCATCATGGGATGTATCACGGGCTCCTTTGGAGGAGTCATCCGCGATGTGCTTCTCAACGAGGAACCGGTTATCTTCCGTAAGGAAATCTATGCGATGGCTTGTGTGTTGGGCGGACTGGTTTACTGGGCATTCAGCTATCTGGGCTTAAGCCTCTATATTACAGTGGTTGCCTCCTTCCTCACGGTCTGCATCATCCGACTGCTCGCCGTGAAATACCATATCTCGCTGCCTACGCTGCGTGATGAGGAGGAGAAAAAATAACATTTAACAATTAACATTTAACATTAAATATAAAAAAAGTGAGAAGAGAGAAAATCTTAGGGATGCTGATTTTGGCGATGATACTGATGTTTCAGACTTCGCTGATGGCACAGAACAAACGTGAATTCCGTGGCGCCTGGATCCAGTGTGTCAACGGACAGTATTTGGGTAAATCTACCCAGCAGATCCAGTCGATGCTCACCAAGCAACTTGACGAATTGCAGAAGGATGGCGTGAATGCCATCATCTTCCAGGTGCGTGCCGAATGCGATGCTCTTTATCAGAGCGACCTCGAACCTTGGAGCAAGTTCCTTACCGGTGTCCAGGGCAAGGCTCCGTCGCCTTATTGGGATCCGCTGGAGTGGATGGTTGAGCAGTGTCATCAGCGTGGAATGGAGATTCATGCCTGGATCAATCCTTACCGTGCCAAGCATGGTTCTACTTCGTTCTCCCAGGTATCATCCCAGAGCGTAGTGAAGAAGCATCCGAACCTCTGTTTCAACTATGATAATCTCGTGCTTCTCAATCCGGCTCTCCAGGAGGCTGCCGATTATACCTGTCAGGTGGCTGCTGATATCGTGAGCCGTTATGATATCGATGGCTTCCATATCGACGACTACTTCTATCCTTATCCGGTAGCTGGCAAGCAGATTCCTGATCAGCAGATGTATGCAGCCAATCCTCGTGGTTTCCGCAATATCGGTGACTGGAGAAGAGACAATGTGAGCCGCTTCGTCAAGCAGTTGGGTGAAACCATCCATCGTGTCAAGCCTTGGGTGAAGTTCGGCGTTTCTCCTTTCGGTATCTATCGCAACCGGAAAAACTCTCCTATCGGATCTCAGACCTTCGGCCTTCAGAACTACGATGATCTCTATGCCGATATTCTCCTCTGGGTTAACAATGGCTTCATCGATTACTGCGTGCCTCAGATCTATTGGGAGATAGGTAACAAGGCGGCAGATTACAAGACCCTCATCCAGTGGTGGAACAAGTATGCCGGCAACCGTCCTCTTTATATAGGTGAGGATATTGAGCGTACAGCTAAGTTTGCCGATCCTGCCAATCCGAAGAGTCATCAGTTGCCAGCCAAGCATCGCCTTCACCAGCAGATGAATAATGTACAGGGCACCGTGCTCTGGTATGCCAAGACTGCAGCAGATAACGTAGGCAACATCGGACATACCCTGCGCGATTATTACTGGAAATATCCTTCGCTTCCTCCATTGATGCCGTTCCTCGACGATAAGGCGCCAAAGGGTGTGAAGAGTCTGAAGATGGAGTGGACAGAGAAGGGACCTCTGCTTACCTGGAAGGCTCCAAAGGCAAAGAAGAAGAAATGGGGCGATGTAGCCAACCGCTTTGCCATCTACCGTTTCAAAAAGGGAGCGCCTGTAAATCTCAATGATGTCACCGCTCTCCAGGCTGTTGTTTACGATACCACCTATCCGATACCATACGTAAAGGATCAGAAATATACCTATGTCGTTACTGCGCTCGATCGAGTAGGTAACGAGAGCAAGGGTAAAAAGAAAACCGTTTCGCTTTAGGCGAAGCGGTTTTCTTGTTTCTATCATTTAGCGTTTTCTTGTTTCTGTCATTCTGATTCAGAGCGTTTTTCCTGTTAAAAGCCTGGAATTGTCCCTTTAACCATAAAAAAAGACTAAAAAGATTCTGTATTTCATTTTTTATTTGTACTTTTGCAGAGTCATTTCAGCGTTCCATTTGTTTTCTAATGCAACACTAAGATGAATTGAGTGCTGATTTGAGAGAATTGCTGAGAAACCTAGATGTTGATCAGAACCTATTAATTAAAATTACTAACAGTAAGTGTTGCTAACTTTAGAGATGAAAATTAAGAGTTTTTTGATGGCAGCTTTGGCGGCATTTTCTTTGTCGGCTAGCGCTCAGTCTTTGTCTCCAGGCACCAAGTGGCATTGGGACAAGGGAACAATCGTAGTGGAGACACCAGAGCGTCCTGCAGGACAGCAGAATGTTTTGGGATTGACGGCTCCAAAGTTGAAGACAGTACGTGTGGGCTTTGTCGGTCTGGGTATGCGTGGTCCTTGGGCAGTAATGCGTTTCTGCCATATTCCAGGTGTAGAGATCGTTGCCTTGTGTGATTACGAGGAGGCTCGTGCAGAGAAATCACAGGAGTACTTGCGTAAGCAGGGCTTGAAGCCTGCCGATATCTATAGCGGTGCGAAGGGTTATGAGGCTTTGTGCAAGCGTTCTGACATCGACCTTGTTTATATCGCTGCCGACTGGAACCACCATTTCCCTGTTGCCAAGTTTGCGATGGAGAATGGCAAGCATACAGCTATCGAGGTTCCTAGTGCCATGAACCTGGATCAGTGCTGGAGCCTGATTAACTTGAGCGAACAGACTCGCAAGCATTGCTTCATCTTGGAAAACTGCTGCTACGACTACTATGAGATGAATGCGCTGGCAATGGCTCAGGATGGCGTTTTCGGTGACATCATCCGTGCTGAGGGTGCTTATATACATTGTCTCGAGGACTTCTGGGATGCTTACTGGAAGGATCCAGCTGACAATGATAAGGACAACCTCCACTGGCGTATGAAGTATAACATGGAGAACCGTGGTGATGTTTATCCTACTCACGGCTTGGGTCCTGTTGCTCAGTGTCTGAATATTCACCGTGGCGACCGCTTCACTACGCTCGTAGCTATGGATACAGAGTCTTTCGTTGGTAAGGACTGGGTGAAGAACAAGAGCGGCAAGGAGTGCAAGGAGTTCCGCAATGGTGACCATACCACTACCTTGATGCGTACTGCCAAGGGTAAGGTGGTTGAGATTCAGCACAACGTGATGACTCCTCAGCCATACAACCGTCTGTTCAAGCTTACAGGTACCAAGGGTTACGCTACCAAGTATCCTACAGAGGAGTTTGCTCTCTCTGGCGAGGCGCTCAAGGGTACAGGTGCTCCTCAGATGGACAACCTCAATGCTCATGGTTTCATGAACAAGGAGCAGAAGGAAGCTTTGATTAAGAAGTATTATCATCCAATCTTGAAGAAGTATGGTGAGCTGGGCCGCCAGATGGGTCACGGTGGTATGGACTTCATCATGGACTCTCGTCTGGTTTACTGCTTGCAGAATGGTTTGCCATTGGATATGGACGTTTATGATTTGGCTGAGTGGTGTTCTTTGGCTGAGCTGGGTGCGCTTTCTATGGACAACAACTGCGCTGCTGTTACCTTCCCAGACTTCACCCGTGGTTTCTGGAACAAGCAGGATGGTTACAAGCATCAGTATGCTTCTCCTGAGGCTGAGGCTGCTACAGAGGTTGCCGCTGCTGCTTACACCAAGTCACAGAAGGAGGCTACTGCTAAGTTCAAGTTGTGGAACCTTTATGATGCTGTAGCTGCTGCCAAGAAGGCTAACAATGCCAAGGCTTTGAAGTCTGCTACTGCTAAGTATAACAAGGCTGTAGCTGCTGCCAAGAAGGCAATGAATGCTAAGAAGTAATATCAACTCCCCATAAAAAATTAATCCCGGCTCTGAGATTCATCTTTAGAATCTCGAAACCGGGATTAATTTTTTGTTAAATTCTCGGAAAAACTTGGTTGTTTCGTGTATTTGATGTATATTTGCAAATCATAAGATAGCTATTTCTTGCAAATAGAATATATAACTTAAGAGAAGATAGAAAATGAAACGGATTAAGGTTTTAGTTTTTAGCATGTTGGCTGCTATGATGCTCGCATCTTGCGGTACAACGCAGAAGGTGCCTCTTACGGGTCGCACCCATCGCATCTCTGTTTCTGATGCACAGGTTTTGAGTTTGTCTAATCAGGAATATACCAAGTACATGGCTTCGGCGAAGAAATCTACCAATGCCGTGAAGACTGCACAGGTGGTAAGAGTCGGAAAGCGACTGGCTGCTGCCGTGGAGACCTATCTCAAGGAGAACGGATACGCCAGTGATCTGCAGAACTATTCCTGGGAATTCAACCTCGTTCAGGACAACAGTGTGAATGCCTTCTGTATGCCTGGCGGAAAGATTGTGGTATATGAGGGCTTGCTCCCAGTGGCTTCCAGCGATAACTCGCTCGCCATCGTACTGGGACATGAAATAGCTCACGCCGTGGCTAAGCATAGTGCCGAGCAGCTTTCCAAGGCTCAGAACCAGCAGGTAGGTACCAGCATTCTGAGCGGTGTGCTGAATCAGGCAGTAGGTAATGGAGTGGGAGATCTGGCGGGTGCCGTAGCAGGACAGTATTTCTCCTTCCGTAATCTGAAGTATTCGCGTGAAAACGAAACAGAAGCCGACTATATGGGTTTGATCTTTGCTGCGATGGCAGGCTACGATCCTCAGCAGGCGATACCTTTCTGGGAACGTATGGCTGAGGCTTCGGGTAATCAGGGCAAGAGTGATATCTTCAGCGATCACCCTTCTGATGCCAAGCGTATTGCTGCCTTGAAGGCGGCGATGCCTACAGCGCTGAAGTATTACAAGCCTCAGGGACAGACTTCCGTATCCACTACTAAGAAAACGGGCATCAAGACCATCAAGGCTAGCTCGCTGATGAAGAAATCAACTAAAAAATAACGATATGATGGAATATATCTCTCAAAACCTATGGCTATTTTGGACAGTCATCATGTTCATCTGCCTCATCCTGGAGTTGTCTTCCGGCGACTTCTACGTGACTTGTTTTGCCATCGGTGCGCTCATCAGCATACCTGTGGCTGTGATGGATGCTCCGTTCTGGGTTCAGGTGGTAGTCTGGGCGGTATGTTCCGTACTCAGTATCCTGTTGATCCGTCCGCATCTGGTAAAGGCTATCCATAAGGGAGCTGATCATCGCAAGAGTAACTCCGATGCCCTTGCCGGACAGATAGGCGAGGTGAGTGAAACCATCGTTGCCGGTGGGTATGGAAGAGTGAAGCTCGATGGTGATGACTGGAAGGCAGAAGCTCCGGGCGCTGCTGGCGATATCGCCAAGGGAACCCGTGTAAGAGTGATGGGGCACCAGTCTATCATCCTCCAGGTAGAGAAGTATTAACTTTTAATTATAAACATCATGGAAATAGGACTTTATGTATTGATTGCTCTAGTGCTGCTTGCACTGGTAGTGGTAAAGAAAACCATCGTGATCATTCCTCAGAGTGAGACCAGAATTATCGAGCGATTGGGTCGCTATTATGCTACCCTGAAGCCAGGTATCAACATTATCATTCCTTTCATCGACCAGGCTAAGACCATCGTGGCGATGCGTAGAGGAAGTTATACTTATACCAGCAGCATCGACCTTCGTGAACAGGTTTATGACTTCGACCGCCAGAATGTGATTACCAAGGATAATATTCAGATGCAGATCAATGCACTGCTTTATTTCCAGATTGTGGATCCTTTCAAGAGTGTTTATGAAATCAACAATCTGCCTAATGCGATAGAGAAGTTGACTCAGACTACTCTGCGTAACATCATCGGTGAGATGGAGCTCGACCAGACACTTACCTCCCGTGACACCATCAACACCAAGCTCCGTGCGGTGCTCGATGATGCCACCAACAAGTGGGGAATCAAGGTAAACCGCGTAGAGTTGCAGGATATCACTCCTCCTGAGAGTGTGCTTCAGGCGATGGAGAAGCAGATGCAGGCTGAGCGTAACAAGCGAGCTACCATCCTGACTTCAGAAGGTGAGAAGGAGAAGCAGCGTCTGCTCTCCGAAGGTGAGAAGGCTGCGATTGTCAACAAGGCTGAGGCTGCCAAGCAGCAGGCCATCCTGAGAGCTGAAGGTGAGGCTACCGCCCGCATCCGCAAGGCTGAGGCTGAGGCTATCGCCATCCAGAAGATTACCGAAGCCGTGGGTCAGAGTACCAATCCTGCCAACTATCTGCTGGCACAGAAGTACATCACCATGATGCAGGAAGTGGCTCAGGGCAAGGATAATAAGGTGGTTTATCTGCCATACGAGGCTACCAACCTCCTGGGGTCTATTGGTGGAATCAAGGATTTGTTTAAACAGTAAACAGGTAATTCTGTAATTCAAGTAATCAACAGGAACTTTATTCAAGTTTCATAAGTTCAGTATTATTAAAAATATATGGCAAAGAAAATTTGTATTGTAGCTGGTGCCCGACCAAACTTCATTAAGGTGGCTCCTGTGATGAGAGCGATAGAGAATGCCCGGAAAGCGGGCGAGGAGATGGAGTGCAAGCTGGTTTATACCGGTTGCGAAGACGATGAGACCCTTGAGGATTCTCTTTTCTCTGACTTGGGTATCCGCAAGCCGGATGTTTATCTGGGTGTGGAATGTGAGAATATGAATGAGCTGACCGGTATGGTAATGGCTCATTTTGAGCGCTATCTCCAGCAGAATCCTACGGATGTGGTGATTGTGGTGGATGATCTGGCTTCTACCATGGCTGTGGCTATCGTTACCAAGAAGCAGGGTGTTCAGTTGGCTCACATCGCCGCAGGTACCCGTAGCTTCGATATCACCATGCCGAAGGAAATCAACCGTCTGGTGATCGACGGACTCTCTGATATTCTCTTCACCGCAGGTATCTCCAACAACAGTATCGCCAACAAGGAGGGTGCCGAACTCTCTAAGGTTTATATGGTGGGTAATGTGCTCATCGATAACATCCGGTTCCTGCAGCAGCGTATGCAGCGTCCTCAGGTGATGGATGAACAGCATCTGGAGGATGGCAAGTATATGGTGCTTACCTTGAACCGCAAGGCTATCGTCAACAATATCGATGAGATGAAGACCTTGATCTCAACAATCGACCGTGTGGCTCGCCAGGCTGGCATCAAGGTTCTGGCTCCTTTGCGCGGCAAGGCGTTGGGATTCGTGCTTGCCTTCAAGGCTTACCAGGATGTGGCTGACCATCAGTCGGGTATCATGGTCGTGCAGCCTCAGGGTTATCTCGATTTCTCTTATCTCTCAGCCCACGCCATGGGCGTAATCACCGATTCGGGCAATGTGGCAGAAGAGGCTACCTTTAATGGAGTGCCTTGCATCACCCTGAATAGCTATACCGAGCATCAGGAAACCGTAACCGTAGGAACCAACGAACTCGTTGCTGAAGATCCAGAGAAGCTTCAGCAGGCGATGGAGAAGATTGTGAAGGGTGAATGGAAGAAGGGTGGTATTCCTGACAGATGGGATGGACGTTCGGCAGAACGCATCGTTCAAATTATCAATGGATAATCCTAATTAGCCAACTCACTCATAAAAATAAATAAAGCCAGCGATTTTTTTGGTCGCTGGCTTTATTGTTTATCATTTAATCGGTTCTGAAACCGGATAATCATACTGTTTATAATAGGTAGGAGTCTTTGGATTATTATACCAGTTTCCTTCTACGCTTACTCCGATGGAGAAGTTCTTGTTGGTGTATCTGATTCCGGCACCTAATACATTGGCACCGGCTGCTCCCATGCCATATCCTCCAGGCATCACGCCCATTCCCCATACAGAGGGATACATACCATATCTGCCATATCCGTAAGGACCATATCCGGCATAACGGTTGTAGATGGAGTTGTAGTTGTTGGCAACACTTACCTGTCCATACACGTATGCCTCCCAGTGCTCATTAAACTGATAGCCCAGAATGCCATACACACCACCATCGCGGAAATTGTCGCCTCCGTAATTGATGTTGTTGAGATAGGTACCCAAGGCCATCCAAAGCTTGTTGTCCTTGGTAAGCGGTGTGAGATATGTGGCATTGATGGTCTGGGTAAAACCGCCCCAGTGTGGCGCATGCTTGCCGAAAGTGGCGAAGACCGAAAGATCTACCGAGAGGTTCAGACCCTTATGGAGTCCCCAGCCATATCGGTTCCAGCCATATTTGCCCCAGTCGTTTCCCCAATAGTCATAACTGTTTCCCAATCCTCCCGAATTGACCAGATTAGAAATCGGATTGTTGTAATAATCGCTATCCTGCGGATTCTTCAGATAACTGCCCGTCTTGTAGAGTTCGTCATTGTTGGAATCTATATTCCGGATAGGGGTATAGGGATTCTTCATCGGTTTGCCTCCATATACCACTGTTTTCCCGTCCTGATATACCGTATCGCCTGGCAACAGCCAGTCTTCCCTCGGACTATCCTGACTGTGCAGAGGTCCGAAGCTTACGTGCTGTGCCTGGGCTTTCATTCCTATCAGTGCGAAGCCCAGGAGAAGAAGATATAATCTTTTTGTTGTCATCATATCAAATCGTTTATGTCGCCTCATTTTCGAAGCTTTTTATGTTATTCACCAATTTTTGGGGCATCATTTTGCCCGTTTCTGTCATTTTGCACGCAAAGATATAAAGAAAGTTTGAGAAAAGCATAACTTTTTAGAATAAAATCATTATCTTTGCAATCAATAACATAAAAAACAGATTTAAGTATTAAGAAAATGAAAAAGATTATAACGATATCTGCCCTCTTGCTGGCTGCTTTTGCTCCTCAGGCAATGGCGCAGGAACAGGCTCAGCCAACTCAGCAGACTGTCCGTCCGGCATACGATAACGAGTTGCTCCCTTGGGAGACTCCTCGTGATACTACCTGCCACGAAGTACTGCTGGAAACCACGATGGGCAATATCCGTGTGGCTCTCTACAATGATACTCCGCATCATCGCGACAACTTCCTCAAGCTCGTGAACAGCGGATATTACAACGGCTGTATCTTTCAGCGTGTCATCAAGAACTTTATGATTCAGGGTGGTGATTACTCTTGTCGCAAGGTAACACCGGGAAAGGCGGAGAAGTTTGATGTTGACTATACGGTACCTGCCGAAATCATCTATCCTAAATATTACCACAAGCGCGGTCAGCTCTGTGCTGCCCGTGAGGGGGATGATGAGAATCCAACCAAGGCATCTGCTTCTACAGATTTCTATATCACCTGGGGCAGAAACTTCTCTCCCCGACAGATGGAATACTATGTAGAGAAGGAGAAGAGAGAGGGGGCGAAATCCTATGCTCTGCCATCCGAACAGTTGCAGCAGGGCTACATCAAGCATGGTGGCGTGCCTCATCTTGACAATGGTTATACCGTGTTCGGCGAGGTGCTGGAAGGCATGGATGTGGTAGATAAGATCCAGAATGTGGCTACCAACAAGGACAACAATGACCGTCCGCTCGAAGATGTCGTCATTACCAGAGCCACCCAGGTGAAATAGATCACCAGCGGGACAACCTTATTTTGAAAACAATAACATGATAATACGGGAAAAAAATGAAATCATTAAAGGAGTTATACCGAATTGGCAAGGGACCATCGAGCAGTCATACGATGGGTCCTCAGCGTGCAGCTAAGCTCTTCCTGGAGCGTTGTGCTAATGCTTCGTCCTACGAAGTTACATTATATGGTGCCCTGGCTGCTACCGGCAAGGGTCACATGACCGATGTGGCTATCGAGGAAGTGCTCAAGAAGCATATCGTTCATATCATCTGGGAGCCTCAGGTCTTCCTCCCTTTCCATCCTAACGGAATGAAGTTTGTGGGAAAGGACCTGAATGGCGACGTGATTGATGAGTGGACTGTTTATAGCATCGGTGGCGGTGCCATTTCCGATGGTACTGAAGGACAGTCGGAGTTGGGCGCTGAAGATGTCTATGACCTGAAGACGATGGCGGAAATCCAGAAATGGTGCTACGACAACGGCCGCTCTTTCTGGGAATACGTGGAGAAATGCGAGGAAAATGATATCTGGGATTATCTCCGCAAGGTATGGGATACCATGAAGCAGTCTATCCGCAATGGTCTCAGTCACGAGGGTGTGCTGCCTGGACCGCTGAAACTCCAGCGCAAGGCGGCTATCTATCATATCAAGGCAAAGGGCTATCGTGCTTCCTTGCAGAGCCGCGGACTGGTTTATTCCTATGCACTGGCGGTGAGTGAGGAGAATGCTTCGGGCGGTACCATCGTTACGGCGCCTACCTGTGGTGCCTGTGGCGTACTTCCTGCCGTACTCTATCACATGCATACCGCTCATGATATGAGTGAGGAACGCATCCTCCGTGCCTTGGCTACTGCCGGACTGGTGGGTAACATCGTCAAGCACAATGCTTCTATCAGTGGTGCAGATGTGGGTTGCCAGGGTGAGGTAGGTGTAGCCTGTGCGATGGCTTCAGCTGCGGCATGCCAGCTCTTCGGGGGTAGTCCTGCCCAGGTAGAGTATGCTGCCGAAATGGGATTGGAGCATCACCTGGGTATGACCTGCGACCCGGTATGCGGATTGGTACAGATTCCTTGCATCGAGCGCAATGCCTTTGCGGCTGCCCGTGCTCTGGATGCCGATCTCTACGCTTCCTTCTCGGATGGTCATCACAGTGTATCATTCGATAGAGTAGTAGAAGTAATGCGACAGACCGGTCACGATCTCCCTTCGCTCTATAAGGAAACCAGCGAGGGCGGTTTGGCAAAAGGCTTTAAAGGAGAATAAGGATTAATTAGATGATTTATAACAGATTAAAACGATTTAGTTTAAGTACTTTAGTAATAACAGCCTGTCTTCTCCTGGCTTCCTGCGGTTCGGATTCTTCCGATGCGAAGAAGCAGTTGAAGACGAAGGCTGATTTGCAGGGCGCTGTCATCGGCGTACAGTTAGGTACCACCAGCGACGGCCTCGCCACAGAGTTGGAAAAGAAAGGTGATGGCACCAAGGTAGAACGATACAACAAGGGAGCTGATGCCATTCAGGCACTCCTCCAAGGTAAGATCGACTGTATGGTGACCGATGAGGCACCAGCCAAGGCATTCCAGCGGGTGAATCCCTCTCTCCGCATTCTGCCGGAAACCTTCGATGCCTCCTCTTTCGCCATCTGTGTGGCAAAGGATCATGCCGAATTGCAGCAGTCCATCAACCACGCCATCCGTATCCTGAAAGAGAACGGCGTCATTGATTCCATCGTCAACCGTCATCTGGAACGTGGCATTGCCGTGGCTTATACGCCTAAGACTTCTGATGTGAAGAAGGTAGGACCGGAAGCGCTGCAGAAGCTCGGACTGAAGAAGAGCCTCCGCTTCGCTACCAATGCCACCTTCGAACCTTTCGAGTACTACCAGGATGGTAAGATTGTGGGTATCGATGTAGATGTGGCGAATGCCATTGGCGATGTGCTGGGCGTGGATGTCGAGATTCTCGATATGGAGTTTGATGCTATCATCACCTCCGTACAGGCTGGTAAGGCTGATGCCGGTATCGCCGGTATTACCGTCACCCCGGAACGCGAGAAGAACATCGGATTCACCGATTCCTACGCCGATGTACGACAGGTGATTATGGTGAATTCCGAAAATGCAGAAGTAACTGATTCACAGCATGGATTTTTGGATAAGTTCAAGTCTTGCTTCATCGATGATAACCGCTATCAGTATCTCTTGCAGGGATTGGGCAATACGCTCATCATCACTTTCTTCGCCATCATCCTGTCCGTGATTCTCGGTACGCTGATTGCCATTGTCCGTGCCCGTCATGAACGCCGAGGTGGTTGGCGCATTCCGAATATGCTCTGCCAGTTGTATCTCACCATCATGCGTGGTACGCCTACCATGGTGCAGTTGCTCATCATCTATTATGTGGTCTTCGCTTCTGCCGATGTCAACAAGATCTTTGTAGCCGTCATAGCCTTCGGTTTGAACTCTGCGGCATATATTGCCGAGGTCATCCGTTCGGGTATCATGTCGGTAGATGAGGGACAGATGGAAGCGGGTAGAAGTCTTGGTCTATCTTATGGCAAGACCATGCGACTCATCATCCTGCCACAGGCATTCAAGAATGTGCTGCCGGCGATGGGTAACGAGCTGATCACCCTGCTCAAGGAGACTTCCATCAGCGGTTACATCGGTCTCGTGGATCTTACCAAGGGTTCCGATATCATCCGAAGCATCACCTACGAGGCAATGCTGCCATTGGGCGTGGTTGCCTGCCTGTATCTCATCATCGTCCTCGGACTGAATGCCGGAGTGAGAAAGTTGGAAAAGCGTTTGAGAAAGAGCGAAAGATAATAGAATGGATAAAATGAACGAGATAATCAAGATAGAAGGACTTCGTAAGCGCTTCGGCGACAACGAAGTCCTGAAAGGCATTACCACTTCCATCAAGCAGGGCGAAGTGGTTGCCATTATTGGCCCGTCGGGCTGTGGCAAGAGTACCTTCCTGCGTTCCATCAATCTCTTGGAGGAACCTACGGAGGGAAAGATTCTGATCGATGGCATAGACCTCACCTCCTGGGATGTAGATATCAACAAGATGCGTCAACGGGTGGGTATGGTATTCCAGCAGTTTAATCTCTTCCCGAACATGACCATCCGCCGCAACATCATGCTGGCACCGGTAGAGTTGGGGAAGATGACCCGTGAAGAGGCGGATGAGAAGGCTACGGAGCTTCTCTCCCGCATCGGATTACTCGACAAAGCAGACAGTTACCCGGATAGTCTTTCGGGTGGACAGAAGCAGCGTGTAGCCATCGCCCGTGCCCTGGCAATGAATCCGGAGGTTCTTCTTTTCGATGAACCTACTTCTGCGCTCGACCCGGAGATGGTAGGAGAAGTATTGCAGTTGATGAAGGATGTGGCAGCAGAAGGTATGACGATGGTGGTAGTAACCCACGAAATGGGTTTTGCCCGAGAAGTAGCCAATCGTGTCCTCTTCTTCAGTGATGGTTATATCACGGAGGATGGCACCCCAGAGGAAGTCTTCAATCATCCGAAGTCTCCAAGACTCCAGGATTTCCTGGGTAAAGTCCTGTAAAGTGATGAATGATTATCGCATAAAAAAAGATGCATTGCAGAACCATCCGCAATGCATCTTTTTTTATGATGTCTATAATCGTTATTTCTTGTTCTCAATGATTTCTTCAGCACGCTTCAGCGCCTTGCTGATATGATCAGTGATGTTCTCCTTGCCGAGCATATTGTAGAAGCCCGCCTTCTCCAACTGGGCATTTACCTTTTCGCAGACACCGGAGAGAACCACCTGGATATCCTCCTTCTGACTCATCTCGCAGAGGTTGGTGAGGTTATGGATACCCGTAGAATCCACGAATGGAACCTTACGCATGCGGATGACGCGAACCAATGGACGGTCACCGAAGGCAGCCATCACTTCCTCAAACTTATTGCCAGCTCCGAAGAAGAAAGGACCGTTGATCTCATATACCTCTACACCCTTAGGAATCGTATAGTGCTCCAGGTTGGTTGAGAGGAAATCGTACTCCTTGTTCAGGTCAATCTCATCCTCTGTGATAGCAGTTACATCGGTAGTCTCGCTCATTCGCTTCATGAAGAGCAGGCAGGCGATGATCAGACCCACCTCGATGGCTACGGTCAGGTCGAAGATGATGGTCAGGAAGAAGGTAATCAGGAGCACGGTAACGTCGCTCTTAGGATTCTTCATCTATGCGAGGAAACTTCTCCAGCCACTCATACCATAGGAAACCACAACCAGTACACCAGCCAGACAAGCCATAGGAATATACTTGGCGAGCGGCATCAGGAAGAGGAAGATGAGCAGTAATACCACTGCGTGGATGATACCTGCGACAGGAGTCTTACCGCCGTTGTTGATGTTGGTCATTGTACGGGCGATGGCACCGGTAGCAGGAATACCGCCGAAGAGTGGGGAAGCGATGTTCGCCAAACCCTGGGCAATCAACTCAGTATTAGAGTCGTGGTGGTCGCTGATTACACCGTCGGCAACGGTAGCAGAGAGCAGACTCTCGATGGCACCGAGGATAGCGATGGTGATGGCAGGAGATACCAGACTCTTGATAGTCTCCCAGTTCATCTCAGGAACCTGGGCAGCAGGCAATTCGTTGCTGATAGAGAAACGGTCGCCGATGGTCTCGATGCTCTCTACACCGGCAAACTGCTTAAGCAGCAGTGCCACAACGGTCATCAGGATGATGGCGATGAGCGATCCCGGAATCTTCTTGCTGAATCTAGGAGTGATGGCGATGACCACCACGCTTACCACACCGATGAGGGCGCACCAAGGGTCGATGGTGTCGAAACTCTGGAAATAAACACCCCATTTCTCCAGGAAGTCAGAAGGATTAGAAGCCAATGTCAAACCGAAGAGATCCTTGATCTGTGTGGTGAAGATGGTTACGGCGATACCGCTGGTGAAACCTACCACGATAGGATAAGGGATGTACTTGATGATGGTACCGAGTCGGAGCAGTCCGAAGAGCACCAGGAAGAGACCAGCCATCAGTGTTGCGATGGTCAATCCCTCGAATCCATACTTCTGGATGATGACGTAGATGATGACGATGAATGCTCCTGTAGGTCCGCCGATCTGCACTTTGCTTCCGCCGAAGATGGAGATGATGAGACCCGCTACGATGGCTGTGATGATACCCTTTTCGGGTGTCACGCCAGAAGCGATACCGAATGCGATGGCCAGAGGCAGGGCTACGATACCAACGATGATACCTGCCATGAGGTCAGACATGAATGTTTTCTTGTTATAACTCTTCAAACAAGAAAACAAACTCGACTTAATTGCTATTGCCTTCATTTAAAAAGTTTTGTTATATAAATTAATGTGATTTTTGCTTCGTTATCCGAAAATCGTGTGCAAAGGTACAACTATTATTTCATATAACAAAATCTTTTTTAAACTTTTTTAATTACTGTAGCTGAGTCATGTGATAACCCAGTCTCTTCAGTTCCATGGCTGCACCCATCAGATACATTTGATGTAAAGCTGCAATGAAACCACGGAAAGCAGCCTCAGTACCAGGCTCATATCCCTGATGGATGAGCAGGGTATAGGTGCGTGCGGCACACTCTGCTACGATGGTAGAAGTAGCCTTGTGCTCGTTCTCGTCGAGCAGTAGAACCTGGTCAAGGATATAGTCATCCATGTGGTCGAAATCAATGCGGTCTCTGAGGTATTCATAAAGATTATCTACCTTACCATACAGCTCCCAGTCCTCGTCCCAGTATTTGGCGATGGCCATGCCTACAAACATAATCCATCCTAGAGCCACGGTAGGGTATTTGCTGAACTCGCGCATGGCATCAGGCAGATAGCTTTCGCCTATCTTCGCCCACTGCTCCTCGATATCCGGAGCATCCGGCAGCTGCTCGTCAACTCGTTGTCTGCTAGCAAGATACATACTCAGATCCTGTTTGAAGATTTCTTCGATTTTTTTGCTTATATTTTCCATATTATTTAATATATTTTCTCTCTAACTGTAATTGATGGTACAAAGGTAAAACAAAAAACTCAGATAATCCCCGTTTTTTACAAGTTTTAATGCTTTCTCCCTTCCGCATATTTTTAAAAGGTGAACATTGATAGTCTATCTCTTTTGTAAATTACAACATTGCTTTCAAGCCAAGACCTAAAAACAGAACCATAAAGTTTCAAAAATATGCATAAAAAGTGGGATTTATAGCATCTTCGACTAAAATCACCTTATAAAATGCTAAAATTTTGCCTATTTATGATAGATTATCGCAATAAATTATTATTTTTGTGGGGTAAAATGCAATAATAATATGAAGTTAAATCGCATAAAGGCAGTTTTAGAGGAGAAAGGTATAAGCCAAACTTGGCTTTCCAAGCAACGCTTGATAAGCGATGTTGTGATAGGACAGATATGTGTGGCAGAGCCACAGAAAGGAGAACAACAATGAACAAGGAACAGCAAGACAGAGCCATGTTTGTATCGTTCTGCATAGAGCAATATGCCAAGGCAAAGAATATGGCTACTGAGGATGTGGTGAATTTGTTTGAACAATATGGCATAGCAGAGCATTTTTGTGAGTTCTACGATGTACTCCATACGCAAGGCGGTCAGTGGCTGGTTGAAGAAATTGACAAAATGATAAACGAAAGAAGAAAATGAGCAAAGTATATCATGGAAGTATAGAGGAAGTTAGAAACCCAGAGATACGTCAGCCAAACCGTTCTCGTGACTATGGCTCAGGCTTCTACACAACAACCTCTTACGAACAGGCTAAGAAATGGGTAGAGCGAAGGGTGAAAGATAAAGGAGTATCTGTTGGTTACGTGAATGTCTATGAGTTGGATGACGAAGTAATAAATGACATGAAGTCACTCTTCTTCGAGAAACCAACAGAGGAATGGGTGAATTTCGTAATGAAAAACCGTACCGAGAGGGAGTTCACCCACGACTACGACATCGTGTATGGTCCTGTGACAGACGATAGCGTTTATACTCAGTTCACACTCTATGAAGGCGGCATCATCAGTATGCCTACTCTCATTCAAGAATTAAAGACATATAAATTGGTTGACCAGTATCTTTTCCATACGGAGAAGTCGCTGCAAGCCATTAAATTTGTGGAATCAAAAATTATAAAGTTATGAATGCAAAAATAACGCAAGACAACTTGTATATGTTGCTGCCATTAAAAATAGGATGGCTTGCCTCTTGGCTCTCAGAAGACAAGGGCATAAGCCTTACGGATGCAATCAACCGTATATATCGCTCAAAACTCTATAAGAAGCTATCCACCGAAAGTACCCAATACTGGCACTTGGGACCAGTTGACTTATACAATGAGCTGAAGAAAGAATTTTAAACAGAAGAAGTTATGCCAACAGACATCAAGGTATTGCAAATATATACCGATTTTCGTACCTTTGCAGCCGATTTTGAATATTCAAACCAAGATGAGACTACGATATGCTTATGTGTCTGTGCTTTTGCTCATGTCCTTCTCAACAATAGCAAATGTATGGGCATCGTCTTCCCTTTCTCCTGACGGAAGGGCTTTCTCTTATGCTGTATCGAGTGATACAGTAAGGGAGAGTCGTGCCTTGTCAGCGGGCTATGGCGACTCTGTGGAAACGCAAAAAGAAGATTCAATCTTTAAGACGCTCAACCTCGACGAAGTGGTGGTTACTGCTGCCATGAAGGAGGTGGAGATGAAGGGCGACACCACGGTCATCAATGCCAATGCCTTCAAAACTCCCGAGGGGGCTTACCTCGAAGAACTCTTGAAGCGTGTGCCTGGATTGGAATACGAAAAGCAGAACAAGACGATAACCTACAATGGTCTCCCCATCCACGAAATCAATGTCAACGGTGAGAGTTTCTTTGGTGGCAACAGCACCCTTGCCCTCGAAAACCTGCCAGCCAAACTGGTGAGCAAAATCAAGGTATATGACAAGCGGAGTGAACTGGAGAAAATCACCAAGGTGCGCAAGGGAGGCGAGAACTATGTGCTGGACTTGCAGACCAAGCGAGAATTTAACGGCACGCTGATTACTTCGGCTGGCATCGGCAGGGGCAACAACGATAAGAAGGAGGCTGAGTTGATTTCCAATTTGTTCCGACAGACAGGCGACAATATTTCCGTGATAGCCCGAAGTGGCAACCGATATATGACTTCTCTCTGTCCCGACAACCGACAGGACAATGTGGCGATGAACTTTGCCAAGAAGTTCTCTAAGCGATTCACCCTCTATGGCAACATGATGTACAACCAATCGTGCCTATTCCGTAGGAATCAACTTGACGCAACCCTTGGCTGAGAACTTGCGCCTGCAACTCGGTTATCGCTATTCTGCCAACCGACAGGTGAGCGACAGGATTACTTACGAGAGCGAAGTATATCAAGACAGTTTGAGCAACTATACCCAGAGTCTGACTTATTCCCACGAACTCAGCCTTTATTTCAATTATAATGGCAAGCGATGGCAGGTGAATATGGGTGTGCAGATGCATCCAGAGCGGAGAAGTCTTGACCAGAAGACTGGGCTGCTCTATGCCGATACGGTGAGGACGAGTGTGAATTGGAACCCACAGTTGAATGTGTCATGGCATCGGGGCAAGACTCGCTTCGAGCTGAATTATGACGGTAGTAGCCGGCAGCCCGACCTTGGCAGTTTGGTTTCGCTGACCGACAATAGCGACCCATTGCACGTTACTCATGGCAATCCTTCGCTCAAAGCGGCTTATAGCCAGAACTTTCGGTTGATGGGAAGGAACACTCGCCTCGGTCTTTCGGGCGATGTTAATTTCAGCAACACCTATAACAGTCAGACGCAAGCTGTCTTTTACAACCTTGCCACAGGTGGCACAGAGACTTACCCCGTAAATGTGAATGGCAACTGGAACATGCGTGCCAGTCTTCGCTATCAGAAGCGATGGAAGAAACGGTTCAATCTCTCCGCTCACACAGGGGCCAACTTTAGCCAAAGTGTAGCCTTGGTGAACGAGGGGAAGAGCGAGGAGCCAGACCGCAGCGTCACCCACAATACGTCGTATAATGCCAACCTTCGTTTGGGTTATCAGCCGAAATGGGGAGGCTTCGACTTGCAGGGCGATTGGCGTTATCGCCATGCCACCAACCAACTCCGGGGTACATCCAACTATACCCGAAGCTATAACTTTTCGCTGAATACCTATGCAGAGCTTCCTCTTGGTTTCCTGATCAAGAGCGATGCTGCATACTCTTTCCGTAACGGCACCAACATCAAAAAAGGCGAAGACGACCAAGTGGTTTGGAACTTGGGGGCATCTTGGCGATTCCTCAAAAAGAAGCAAGCCGAGCTTTCGCTCTATTGGTCAGATATTCTCAGCGACAAGAAAAACTATTATCGCAATGTTACGGCGACAGGATTGAAGGAAAGCCGTACCTCACAAATTGGCAGCTACTTCATCATCAGTTTTAAGTATCGGCTGAATAAGCAACTGTGAAAAACAGATAGAAAATCTTAGATATGTTATGATTTCTCAACAAAATACTTTGAGAGTAATCCTTATTGGGAGGGAACATCTCTAGCTTTGTTCTGCAATGAAGGTAGCGAAGGTACTTTATCTTATATAAAAGTAGGTTCTACACTTACTACACTCATTCTTCAAGGAATAAAGATAGATAATTTAAATTTGACATCTGCAAATGGTCTTTACCTTATAAGAATGAGTGATATTCAGAAGTTAAAGGATTTGAATATCAGTAATTCTTCTGTTTGGGGACAAAGAAGCAAAGAAGTTGAAGGTGACGAAATGGTTGGAAGTTACCTGGAGGTTTGGAACTGTCCTTCTTTGGAAAGTATTACTCTTCCAAATAAAAAAGAGTTGAAGGCAACTTACTTGGATGTTGAAGTTTTGCCCTCCCATAGATTTCATGGATTTACTCAGATTCATTGTATTCATCGTAAGTTGCGGATGAATCCCTGACCGCATTGGTCAAAAGCAACTACTAGCCCAGGGCGTATTGGATATGGCTTATGACACACCCTCTCAATAATTATTATTTCATTACTTCCAGCAATCAGGGCGTTATGGCTTATTTGTATTTTCAAGGTCTTGAGATTGTGGTCGCACTGCGTCCACAATCTCAGGAAACATAGAATAGAACTTAATATATATTTTATTATTATAACATTCCTTTGCCTTATTTGATATGTTGTAGTCTGAATATCTCTTTCTGCTTTTCTATCTCTTCCTTAAGCTGCTGCTCTGTGGGGAGATAGGTGAGATATTTTGAAGCGAATAGTTGCTTGCTGTCGTGCAGGATGGAAAATCTTGCGATGTCCTGGCTGGTTTCAGAACAGAGCAGTATGCCGATGGTCGGGTTGTCGCCTTCCGTTCGCTTCAGCTCATCATACATTCTTACATACATATCCATTTGTCCCACGTCCTGATGGGTGATTTTGGTCGTCTTCAAATCGATCAGTACGAAACATTTCATCAGGTAATTGTAGAATACTCTTCAGATGGGTCCAAGTAAGATTTTGCACGCGCGCGTGCAAAGTTTGCCAATTTCCCAGTTTGAGCGTATCAGGATCTCGTTGATAGATTGATACGCCGTGTTTCTTGCCCGTGTGATGATGATTCTGATATCATCTATGATATGAGCATCTATTTTAGCTATCTCGTTATTCATATTGCTTCCGTTTTTAATTTTGCGAGACTGTGTCTCGCTTTTTCAATTTTACTCCATGTTATATTTCTTCTCGAAGAATGCCCAGGCACGGCGATAGTCGGCGATGCGGTAGCACTTGTTATAGGGTGCATAATAGGTTATTCCTGTATATTTTATGCTTTTTCGTGCAAATTTAATAAAAATGTAGAAGATGGGCAAATTTTGATGGCAGAAAATCGCATAAATGGCTGCATTTTCTAGATTTATACGATAAAGCCCCAACCTTATGCGAGGCATAAGATTGGGGAGTGAAAATGAAAGTATGAGAAGAGTATGGGGACTTATATGTGGAAATGGATCGAGGAGAGCCACTTCTTGACATTAAAACAGGGACACTCCTTGTGAACACCAGGGAGATCTCTATGACCCAGGATCTCGGCTTCAGGATAGTCGGTACAGAGACTCTTCAGAAGCTCTCGCATTGCAGCCTTCTGCGCTGGTGTGCGGGTGTCGGCAGGACGGGCTTCGGCATCCAGACCACCCTCGTAACAGATGCCGATGCTGTGGGCGTTGTAATGACGGGCATGAGCTCCAGGCTCCGATTCCGGACGGCACGGATAAATCACTCCGTCCTTCGTGATGTAATAGTGATAACCGATGTCTCGGAAACCACGGGCTAAATGACACGCCTCCAATTCGCCTACCGTGAAGTCCTGGGTAACTCGGGTGGCACTGCAGTGGATGACGATTAAATTGATCTTTCTCATTGCGTTTAGTGTTTGATTTTTAATGTTAAGTGTTAACTTACAGTCCCTTGCAGCTTTGCACGCAGACGGCAGAAGCGATGGCGGTAAGTACTGTGATGATAAGATTGATGATCTTCTTGATGGTTTCTTTTCTCATAGGCTGATGATTTACTAAAACTTGATTCAACTAAATGTTCATAACTGGAGAGATATCCTAAGAAGGAAGCTATATGACCCAGGCACCCGTGCAGAGCTTGCTTTTGATGATTGTTGCAGATGATTCCTGCCTATTGATGCTCTCGGAATGCCCCTGACGCCATACGGCTCCCTTCTATCGGATGATGCGATTAGCGGTTACATATCTATGTTGTCGCCGCTGCCTTCATCTGTAGAACCGCTATCCGTGGTTCCGCTGCCACCAGTCTGGCTGCCTCCACCTTCAGTCTGGCTACCACCACCTGATGGGTTGTCCTTGCCGGCATCATCCGGATTACCAGGATTACCCGGATTCTCCGTTGCAGGAGCTGCCAGATTGATGAGCTTGATAGAGGTGTCAAGATTCTCAGTCTTGAGCTCGCCAGTGGCTCTGGCTCTCAACTTCAGTCCCAAAATGTACTTCCCCACGTTGTAGTTCTCCTTGGTAGGAGCACCGCCCTTCACCTTCAGTCCGAGGGAGAAAATGGCGATGTCGGCAAATTTTACATTTTTGCCCAAAAGGAGCAACTCCTTGGTGCAGGCTGCAGCATCGGTCAGCATACCGAGGATGGCACCCTTGCTGTAAGGGGTGTTGTGGCTAGCCATGTGAGCGGCGAGCTCTTCGAGTCCGATGGTCTCATCGGATACTACTCGTGGAAACCATTTGCCGTAAGCTTCGGCAATCTTCTGGTTCGTGTTCTGGTATAAGACAATTCTGATCATAACGTTTAAATTGTTTGATTATTAAAGTTAATTGGCGCTGCGCATTGCCCGTGGTTCTTTCTGAATCACAATGCAAAGATACAACATTCTGAATCGCCCATTCACGGTTTCTCACGTTTACTCACGATTTCTCACAGATTTTCACGTCTTTTTCTGAAGATTTGCCCGGAAGGATGAATTTCTTCCTATGGCTCGCCCAGAAAGTCGAAGATATGGGCAACCTGTATTGGACTGAATTCCTTCGACCACTTGGTGTAGCCGCTCTTCACCAGCGCATCGTGGAGAGGCTTGCAGCGGTTGATCCATCTTCTGAGATGGGCACTTGCCACTTCGGGAGTGGCGTCTGGGAAATACTCAAGAGCTAACTCTTGCTTGGAATAACATTTCTGTTCCATATTGATTGAAATTTTAAAGTGACTTGTTTACGATGCCTAAGTGACTTACTTACGCCCCGTAAGAGACTTGCTTAGGATGCCTAAGTGACTTGCTTAGGATACTGGAGATTTTTTCTCCGGTATGACACTTATGACACTTATGACGGGGTTTTCTTGAAATCTCTCTCACGTAGGCGGGCGGGAGGCTTTCTGGAAAATTTTTCCTGCCTGCCCGCGTGAGAAAAGTTTTAGAAAACAAGTGTCATAAGTGTCATAGTGTCATAACCGGCATCAGAATGGAAGATTGCTGCTGGCATCGATTCCCAGGGAAATCTGATAGTTGCGAATCTCTTCTGCCGTACGGATGATGGCGATGAAACCACGGCATCTTGTATTACGATACCTCTTGAAGCCCAGGTCGCTGAATGCCCTGCCAGTTTGCTGGCTGCTCAGCTTCTGAGTGATGTTGCTGCCGATGATCTGCATCGCCCTGGCTACGGACACAAACTCCCCAGTCTCTCCCTCCGAAGGCTTCCGGAAGTAGAGATCCACCAGCTCCTGTTCGAGGCGTGGCGTCTCGAATTTGCTGTTGTGCCGGTTCTGCCGCTCTATCTCTTCATCCGTAAACCAGTAGCGGTAGCCGCTCTTGTAGAGGGCATAAGCCTGGGCATAGATGCCGGGATGATTGAAGGGATGCAGGCGAGGGGAGACGATGCTCTCTACCTCAAAAGGCAGCCAGCGGCGGGTTCCCGTAGGATCGTTCAGAAACTCGGGATTGTTGCCCGTACCGCAGAAGCTGTTGATATGCTTGCGCTGCTCGGCATAGTGGGCATAGGCGGCTCGCTCGTTGATATACTGCATCGTCACCGCTGCCTTCAGCTGATTCATCTCTGAGGCTGACATCGTATCCAGCTCCTCGCAGCAGATGAGGGCGTACTGCGAGAGGGCGATAAGATCATCCTTCGTCATTCGCTTGGCATTGGTCTTCGTGTAGAAGTACTGCTTCAGCTCCGACGGGAGGAGATAATTGAACCAGGTGGTCTTGTTGGCACCCTGTCTTCCGATATAAACCAGGATGACATTGTTGACCGCCTCTGAGTCCAGCCAACCGGCAATCATGCCCACGAGCCACTTCCTCAGGCATTCCTCGAAGCTCAGCACAGAGCTGTCGGTATCCTTCACCTTCACGGTGGCAGCGAGTTCGGCGATGTAGTCCTTGTCGCCCTCCTTCCAGGGCGGGAGATGGGCGAAGTAATCCTCGAAGGGATTGAATACGGGCGTATAATCGCTCTCAATGATATTGCGCATATCCAACTTATTTACCTTCACCGTGAGCGACATCTTGGTCCAGAGCGAGTTGACGTGACGGTCGAGGAGAATCTGCCAGCGGGGCGGCTTGTCGGAAGATAGAGAGGCGCCTTCGGGGATTTCCAGAAACTCGTAGCGCTGCGTGATGAGATTGTATCGGAGACGGATATGACCATCGAGAAAATTCTTGATTTCCTCGACCGATGCGAAGCGGTTGTCACTGCCGCCGTTTCCGACTCCTCCACCTCCTCCAGATGCCTTTCTGGAGGCTCCGGGGGTGTTGTCGTAGCAGGACTTGATGACCTGCTCCACGCCGTCGTATTCGGGAAATTTCTGGAGTGCCCATTCCAGAACGTTGGCATGGGCATAGCGCTTCCTGGCGAGCATATAGCCCACTCTCATCACATAGTTATTGTGTTTGTTTGGCTGGTAAACAATCTTGTCGTTGTCTAGTTTCGGCTTGATGATTTGCTCGTAGTAGGTGTTGATGTGTTCCAGTTTCTTCTGTTTCTGATTCTTCTTAGTTGTCTCGGTATGGAATAGGGAGATTTCTTCGGCAGAGAAAGAGATGGCATCGGAATTGTAGTATGCATCAGGATCGTAGGCGAGTCCACTGAGTCGATTGACGTTCTTGCACTGAAAGTCAGCTTTTTTACCAATGAGCTGCTGATAGTAGTCATTGCCCTTGGCGAAGGCGGCGGGGTAGTCATCTCCGAGATAGGGATAGATGACGCGGATACCGTTGCCGCTCATCGTGATGTAGCAGAGCAGGGTGTGCGGATCGGCGCAGAGCTTCTGCTTCAGTGCGTTGAGGGCGGTGCTATCGGGAGGCACTTCGGGGAAGAGCTCATCGAAATCTACGAGAGATAGGTGGGTGAGTTCCCGGATGTTGTCCTGGCCCTTGCCTCCTTCGAGGTAGCAGGCTGGGGCAAAGAGAGGCGCATCTGCCTTGAAGGTTTTCTTGCCTGTTTGACGGTAAGACTGGGTGAGAAACTTGAGTTTCTCATCGGTTTTCATAAATGAAACCAGGCTTTCGAGATCTCCCAGTATGGGAGTCTTGCTGGTCATGTTTTCAAATTGAGATACATTTTTTTTCATTTTATCATTTACGATTGTTAGTAAAGCGGATTGTTCCGTTTACATGATGTTGTGAAAGGAGTTGGGGATAGGTAGTATCTCGCTGGTTTCATATCGCAAAGTTACAAAAAAAGGTTGAAAGGTCAATTCCCATAGTGGGAATTTTCAAGTATATTTTTTTAATTTTTTAAAATAATTTAATATGTTCAAGAGTCAAATTGACATTGATATGCATTTATTTGGCAAAACATTGCGCCAGATTATGCATGAAAATGAGATTAACTTCACAGAGTTCGCAGCCGACATTCAGCTGGGTCCAAAGTACCTTGCAGGAGTCAGAAAAGGTGAGGAAGTGTATAACCACGCTATTTACGTGAGAATCGTAGATGGGCTGAAAGGCTATATTTCAGAAGATGATTATCCGGATATTAGAGATAAACTTATCCGTGCTGCGTTTGGGGTTGAGGTATAGGGGCACACAGATTCCACGGATTTTCACAGATTTTTGCCCTGTTCGGGCTGTGGAACCTTAAAATAAAAGGCTGGTAGGAATTTTTCCTGCCAGCCTTTTTTGCTTCTTCTTTATTTGCCTTTTACCTTGCTTTTTGATACTGTACCTGCTGCTTATTCACAGGATGTCTTTTTCCTCAAGCTATACTTTCCGTGCTTATCGAATACAATCCAATAAAGCACAGGAAGGATGGTGGCGATGAGTACCATCGAGATGAGGGTTCCGAAGAAGATGACGGCTCCCATCGGAGACCACAACGTGTTGTTCTCTATCATCATCGGCAATACGCCTACCGAGGCTGCTGCTGAGGTGAGGAAGATAGGACGCATACGGCGCTCACCTGCCTGGAAGGCGGCATCTCTTACCGAAAGACCCTTGTCACGGCGAAGTTCCTCGGCATAATCGAGCATGATGATACCGTTTCTTACCAGAATACCCATCAGACTCACGACACCCAGAATGCAGGTGATGCTGACATCGAAGCCGGTAATCAGGAGTCCTATCGCAGCACCGAAGATGCAGAGCGACATGGAGGAGAGATTCACCAGAGCCAGGCTGATGCGCTTGAAATGGAAGAGCAGAATGAAGAAGATGATCAATACCGCTATCAGCACACCCGATATCACCTGGGGCATGGTTTCGCCATCCTTTTCTGCCATACCGCCAATCTCCCAATCCAGATCGGTACCGAGCGGGAGTTTCGATACTTCCTCTTTCAGCTTGTTGGACAACTGGTTGGCATTATAACCTCTCATCGGTTCACCGACGATGGAAATGGTGCGTATGCCATTGCGTCGGACGATGCAGCCATCGTGCCAGTCGGGAGAAATCTTAGCCAGCTGACGGAGCGGCACACTCGATGTTCCGCCCATCACAGGGATGTATTCGTTGGCAAGGTCGCTGTCGTTCTCCGACTTCAGTACCATCTTCACTGGATAATCGCCTTCCCAGAGGGTGGACATCGGAATGCCATCACCAAAATGAATGGCAAGATCGGCAGAGAGCAGCGTCTTGTTCACACCCAGACGGTTTGCCTCGGTAGCATCCGGCGTAACTCGGATGCCCGGCAACGGCTCCTCGAAATTGGTACGGATCAGATTGATACCTTCTATCTGATGCATGCAGGCGGCTATCTTTCTGGCGGCTACCTTCAGATTGCTGATGCTGTCGCCGCTCACTCTTACTTCGATAGGATAGCTGGCATTGTTGTAATCCATCTGCTTGAAGCGGATGTAGCAATCCGGGAAGTAGTTGGAGTAGCGGTCGGCATATCGGTCGAGTACCTCTTCGGTGGCACCGTTATCTACTGTATTCACGATGAACTGGGCAAAGTTGGGACCGCCAATCTGCGGAGCGTAGGTGGTATGGAAACGGGGCGAACCCTGTCCGATAAACGTGGTTACCGCCGTTACCTGCGAGTCGCGCTGCAGGATGTGAGCCATCGAATCTGCTACCTGTGCAGTTCTATCGGCTGTGGTTCCATTAGGAAGATAGAACTCCACGGCAAACTGGTTTCTCTCGGCAATAGGCATCATTCGTTGCGGAAGATTCACGAAGATGACGGCACCGATGCTTACCAGCACCACGCCCACGATGAGGGTGATGCGAGGACTGGCGAAACAGTGCTTCAACAGCCATGTGTAACCCATCTGCAGATAATCGAGCGGCTTCTTCCGGGCATTGGGGGTAGGCTGACTGCTGATGCCCCGATGAATCACCCTATATTGTAAATAAGGTGTAAGCAGCAGCGAAACCGTGAGCGAGATGCTCAGGATGATGAACATTGCCCAAGGGAACGACTTGACGAAATCGCCCATATCACCATGCATGGTAAAGAGGAACGGGAAGAAGGTGAGCGAAATGCTGAGCGTGGCGGAGAGTACCGACATGAAAAACTCGCGTGGGGCAGCGATGGCTGCGTGCCAGCGCGACATGCCGTGGCCCAGCTTCTCCATATAGTTGTCGATAATGACAACGGAATCATCCACCACCATACCCAGGGTTACGATGAGGGCAGCCAGGGTGACGGTGTTCAGTTCCATACCGAAAAGATAGAAGATGCCCACCGAAGAGAAGATGGTGATCGGGATGCTGAGGGCGGATACCTCTGCCACGCGGCGTGGCATCAGCAGGATGACCACGATGATGACGGAGATGACTGAGATGAGCAGTTCTCGGAGGAAGTTGAGCACTGATTCGCTCACCACCTTGCTCTGGTCGGTGATGGTATTGATATGCACATCATCGGGCAGGGTCTGCTCAAACTCATCTATCGCCTGGTGAACGTCTTTTCCCATCTTCACGATATCATTGCCCGGTCGCATCTCGATGGAGAGGAGCACGCATTTGTTGCCGTTGCTCTTGATGTATTTGCTCAATTTGGGATATTCTCTCCTGATCTGGGCAATATCCTTCAGGCGCACGATGTTGCCCTTGGGGTCGGAATAGACGATCTGTTCTGCCACATCGCGCTCGTTGTTGTAGGAGTCGGTGATGTGGATAGGCAGGTTGAGGTTCCCCAGCTCCAGGTTTCCACTCATGGTGGTGAAGCCCTGTAGGGCGAGCTGGTTGAGCACCTTGTAGGAACCGATGCCGTATTTAGCCAACTTGTTCTGGTCCAGATAGATACTGATCTGTTCGTTCTGCAGTCCGTAGGTGCGGAGGTTGGAGATGGCATCGATGCGGCGCAGCCGGTCCTTCAGCCTGTCGATGTAGGTGTTCAGTTCCCTATAGGTTTTCTGCTTGCTTTCCATCGTGATGAGCAGGGCAGAGGTATCGGCGATGTCGTCCACTGCCTGCAGGGCGAGAACGCCTGATGGGAGTGACGCCTTGAAGGCCTGCAGTCCGTGCTTGAACTTGCTCCAGAAGGCATCCCTGTCTTCTACATCATCGTTGAGCTCCAGAAATACGATCAGCATGCCGTCCTTGCTCTGGGTGTAGGTCTTCTTCTTGTTTACCTCCTTGTATCCGAAGATGAAATTCTCCAGGGGTTTCGCCACCCGTTCTTCCACCTCATCGGATGTGGCACCGGGATATACGGCAACACAGGCACCCTGGCGGATGGTGAATTGCGGCATTTCCTGCTTAGGCATGATGCAGATGCCCAGAATGCCCACGAAAAAGAGCATACCCATGAGGAGCATCACGATATTATGGTTGCACATCGCCGATTCGATGAACGAACGCTTGATGATGCGGTTGGGCTTTCTCGTAATGCGAGCCTTGATATGGTCGTGAAGGGCGGTGTCCTTCTGCGGAATCTTCGGCTTGCTTGTATCTTGATTTGTGTCTTGACTGATATCTTGATTCATATCTTTTCCCTCCACATTTTATCGGTTGTTACTCTTTCCGGTATCCACCTTCATACCTTCTGATACCTTCTGCTGACCATTGATGATGACCTGGTCGCCAGTATGAAGTCCTGAGAGAATGATGATGCCATCTCCCTCGAAATCGCCTGTGGTTACAGGTTGCTGGTGCGCCTTGCCGTTTACTACGGTCCAAACGAATCGGGAGTTATCTACATCCAGTTCAACGCTTTGCGGCGGAACGATGATATGAGTCGGGGATGCTGCACTGCCTTGAATCTGGGCGTTGCAGACCATACCCGGGAGCAGACGACCCTGCGGATTGGTGATAGCCACCTTGATGTCGTAGGTATGCGAGATAGGGTTGGCATCGATGCCTTTTTCTGAGATGGTTCCGTAGAAGACGGCACCGGAAAGAGCGGTAACCGTCAGCTTCACCTTGTCGCCTACGTGGAGAAGCGAGATTTCAGCTTCGGGTACGGAAACCTTGGCATTGACCAGAGCCACATTGGCGAGTTTCAGCACGGGCTGACCAGGAAGCACGTAGGTTCCCATATCCACATTCTTGGCAGCAATGACGCCTGAAAATGGAGCTGTGAGTGTAGAGTGGGAGAGTTGCTGACGGGCGATGCTTTCGGCAGCCTTCGCCTGTTCCAGTTTACTTTCTATCTCCACCCATTTCATATCCGAGATGGTTCCCGACTGATGGAGGGGCAGGAATCTCCTGTAGGCATCTTCTGCCTGCTTCAGGGTGGTGAGGGTAGCCCGGTGAGCCTCCTTCACGGTAGTAGGGTTGATGGTGGCAAGCAACTGACCCTTGCTGACTCTGTCGCCCTCATCTACACGGATGGAAGTGATATTTCCGGCGATTTCGAAACTGAGTGTTGATCCCATTTTTTCCTCGATGGTACCCACATAGTCTTTCGTTCCCCCCAGGTTTGTATTTCCTACGGAGATAGTTTCTACCTTGACATTCTTCTTTTCCGTCTTCTTGAGTTTTTCCGTGCATCCTGTCAACAGCAGGCTGAATCCCGTAATCATCAGACTGCATCCCATGAATATCAGACAGCTGCTACTGCATTTCATTAGCCATCCTGTCATACCATCTTTCTTTTTCATATCTTCTTCTTTTTGTTATTTTTTTGCAAAGGTATGAAATTATGGCGAATGTAAGGGGAACAAAGTATTAAATATGTTTAAGAACTAACGTTTTTTTAGAAAAAAGATGTACCTTTGTATGCTGGAATAAACCATATAATTAAAATTCAATATGAAGAAAATCTTATCTATTGCTTTTGCAGCCTTATTGGCAACATCTTCTTTTGCCCAGAAAAGCGAAACGCTGCTGGAGCGCAACCAATTAGCAAAAACTCCTCCTATGGGATGGATGACATGGAATCTCTTTAAAGGTGACATCAGTGAACAGCTGATCAAGGAAACTGCCGATGCTATGGTAGAACACGGTTTCCGCGATGCCGGTTACGAATACATCTTTATAGATGACTTGTGGCAAGGTGGCCGTGACCGCCATAATAACATCATCCCAGACCCTAAGAAGTTCCCGAATGGCATCAAGGCGCTTGCCGATTATGTTCACTCCAAGGGATTGAAGTTGGGTATCTATTCTGATGCCGCCCAGCTTACCTGTGGTGGATGGACAGCCAGTTATGGTTTCGAGGAGCAGGATGCCCGTACCTTTGCTTCGTGGGGTATCGACTATCTGAAATATGATTACTGCAATGCTCCGGAGGACAGTGCCACAGCCCGTAAACGCTATCATACGATGGCTCAGGCTTTGAGCAAATCGGGTAGAAACATCGTTCTCGGTATCTGTGAATGGGGACAGCGCAACGCCGAAGAATGGTGCGAGCAGGTAGGCGGTTCGCTTTGGAGAACCAGCTATGATGTAAGAGATATGTGGAAAGATATCGTGAAGCAAGGCGGTATGGGTATTCTCGATATCGTGAATATCACAGCACCGCTTGCCAAGGATGTTCGCCACGGACAGTGGCCGGATATGGATATGCTGGTTGTGGGACTGAATGGCAAGGGCGGCCCATCCAGTGACCTGGGCGGTGTCGGCTGCAGCTATACTGAGTATCAGACTCAGATGAGTATGTGGTGCATGATGTCATCCGTACTGGCATTGAGCAACGACCTCAGAAAGCTTTCTGCAGAGGATAAGCGCATTCTCCTGAACAAGGAAATCATCGCCATAGATCAGGATCCGTTGGGCAAGGCTGCTGAGCGCAAGGTGAATCAGGCTGATCATCAGATTTATGTTCGTCCTTTGGCAAATGGTTCTCATGCCGTTGCCATTCTTAACTGTGGTGATAAAGACATTCGTGTGCAGGCAGATTTCAAGCAGTTGGGCTTAAACGGCAAGTATCTGGTAAGAGATGTATGGCAGCATCGCGACATTGCCAAGAAGGCAAACAGATGGAAAGGCACAGTGAAAGCTCACGAAACCAAGGTGTTTGTATTGAAATAAGCTATCAGTTGGGCTCTCTTTCTAAGTAAGAAGAGAGCCCCTACTATTATCTGTTTAAGGGACGTTATGATAAATAGTGGTTTTAAAAAGCATCGTTTAGGGAATTTCCTCTATCGGTTTAGGGAAAATCCTTACTATACCTCCAGAAAACGTCTTATCTTTGCAGCAGAAATCAGAAAGATGACTGAATTTGCGATGATTCGGGAATCTGATGGTTTCCTGGAAAATGGAAATTTAACATATTAATAAGATAAGATTATGAAGAAGTTTATCATAGCACTAGTCGCAATGTTCATGCTGACATTCACTTCTGCATCAGCAATGAGTTATGAACAGGCTCGCCAGCAGGCACTGTTCCTGACCGACAAGATGGCTTACGAGCTGAATCTGACAGACGATCAGTATGAGGCTGCTTACGAAATCAACCTCGACTATCTGATGGGTGTAGATACTTACGATGATCTCTACGGCATCTATTGGCGCCAGCGTAATCTCGACTTGAGCTACATCCTTCTGGATTGGCAGTATCGCTCATTCTGTGCCGCAAGCTATTTCTACCGTCCTCTTTACTGGGATGGCGGATTTTTCCACTTCGGCATCTATGCCCGCTACCCACGCAGAGATTACTTCTTCTTCGGAAGACCTCATTTCTATGCAGTATATCGTGGTGGACACAGCTGGAGAATGAATGGTGGCAGAAGCTGGTATCGCGGACGTGAATTCGGCGGTCCGCGCCCTGGTGGTCCACGTGGTCAGCAGCCAAGATTCGGCATGCGTGATGGATTCAATCGTGGCGATTATGGTCGCGGCAAGACCTTCGGCAATCTGAACCGTCAGAGCAGTACAAGAACAACGGTTACACGTGATCATTCCTTTGGTAACTCAAACCGTCCGGAAATGAATGGTGGGTCTTTCAATAATCGTCCAAATAACGATAGAATGAATCGTCCAAACAATAACAGTAGTTTTGGCAACAGTCGCCCAAATAATGGTACATTCGGAAGCGGTGTTCGTGGCGGTGGTTCTTTTGGAGGTAATAACCGAAGCGGATTCGGCAGTGGTTCTACCAACAACAGCCGTTCGTTTAATAATGGTTTCACTCCACGTTCTAGCACTCCAAGTAATGGATCTTTCGGTGGTCACCGTGGCGGCAATTCCTTTAAATCCCGTAGCAAGAGCAACAATGGCGGCAGTTCATTCGGTGGCAGAAGATAGTTAGACCAATTTATCAAACCAAATATATACCAAAAGAAGGGACATTCCAAGTGATTGGGATGCCCCTTTGATTTTTTCAGTATGATGAATTAATATTCTTTCAAAGATCATCAAAAGAGATAATCTACAGAACTATATAACTGAATGACAAGTATATAGATGATAAAGAGAGGTGCAGAAAGGCGTACTCCATCCGCCATTGCCTCTCCCATTGCCTCGATGCTGTTCAGCCTTTGGCTGACTACGCCGAAAGACTGTGCCATAACAATGATCATCAAGCAGATATAGGGTAAGATGCTTCTGGAAAAACTGCTGGAGGCATATCCTCCCATCACATTGAGCAGAATGGCATGAGGAATGAGCGTGAGCAATAGCATCACGCCGATGAACAGGACGAATTCCAGGCAAACCAACCGCAAGGCATTGCGCTGTCGGTAAACTTTATGATCGTAGTTTAACAAGCCGCTAGCCCGTAGCGTTCCCCAGGCAATGCTGATCAGCAATAGCCACACCAGCCAAGGTGACTGCAGGTTGGCGGTGAAAGTGCCAAAGAACCATCGGATACCTTCCGGGCTGAGCAATGACCGGGGAAAGACATCGGGCATTGCGGCAGTGATGAGCCAGGAAGCCAGCACCAGTACTATCTGTGCCAGTATCAGCAGGAACATGGCATAGCCACATATCCTGCTGAATGTATGACTATTCTTCATCAGCCTGCAGATTATCAATATCGATGATGCGTAACTCGCAGGCCCGTACCACGAGTCGGGTGGCATTCACGCTCATGCCATTATTTCCATCAGGGAAAAGCTTCTGTACGAGTTCATTCTGTCGCTTTTCCAAACTCTTTACTCCGAATGGCATTCCTCGCAGATTCGTGATCTGCTCCTTGGTGTAACCCAGGGCGAGATGGCGGAGGAATCGCTCGTCGTACTCATCAATCTCGTAATTGATCATCGCCTCCTGATGCATCAGTTGGCTTCCTACGCTCTGCTTGAATCTATCAACGATCTTCTGGAGAATCGGCTGGTTGAAAACCAGCTTCTTACCACTCATGCAGGAAGCCACGTCACCACGGGTAAGCAATTCTCCGCTCTTGAGGATAATGCCTTCACATCCAGCATCGAGCACATCTACCCATAACTTCTCGTTGAGAATCTCGCCGGTAAAGATCAATACCTTCACATCAGGAAATTGTTCCTTTGTACTACGGCAAATCTCTACTCCAACCGTGGTGGAGCCACCCAAGCCAAGATCAAGCAGAACAAGGTCTGGCTTTTGCTGTTTGATGAGTTTCCAATAAGCGATTTCACTATCCGCAGTGCCGATGATTTCAGCTTCGGGTATGTCGTTCTTGAAGATTCCTTCTGTGCCTTTCAATTCCAGAGGCACATCCTCTACTATAATAACCTTAAATTTATTCATGTCTTTGTCTTTATTATTTTTTCAGGTAAAACGATTTCTATCATGAGTTTGCCGTCAGATGACGGCTTGGCAAGAATGCCGCAGCCACGCAGGTTGGTTGCCTCCCCTATTTCTCTCACAATCTGGCGAGCCACGAGATATTTCATATCGCTGGTGAGCGGTGTGAAGAGATGTGGGTGCCGGGTTGCGTCAAATGGGATATCGTGAAGGATATACTGGCAGGTAACATAGGCGGATGATGTGGATGCTTCCTGATAAGTGAAGTTCTTCACTCCGCCAGTGATAAGCTTCCTGAGATATGCCAGTAAGTCTGCATCGCATTTCACGGTCCCTTCCACCTGCTCCATTGCCTGTGCGCTGAGCATCGTGTATATAGCCTTGTAGTAATCCACCAACTCCTGCAGGGAAGTAACATCCTCCGGCGTACTGTCGATAAGCTGTCTGATTCGCGAAGGATAATACATCGTTTCGTGCTTGAGCGTAGAGAGACAGTTGTCGAGCACGGAATTGGCAATGTGCAACTTACCGTTTTCATACTCAGCACGATGCAGTTCATCTTCTGCCATTTCTATATTCGTAGCCTCATTCTGCTGCATCTCAATGCTTTGCTTCAGCGCTTGCGAGATGTGTTCCACCACCTCATTGAGCTGTGGAAAAAGCTGGGCGTTACGTATATTATTGCTGCCGGATGGAGTCCAGATCCGGGTGATCTGCTTCAGCTTATCCGTGTTGGAATCACCACTGAGCAGCACCTTGTTGATGCCATTGATTTTTTCTACGGCATAGCGATAACGGAGGATATGGCGATAGTATAGCAGATAGTATGCCAGCGGCAATTGTAACAGCAGGATAATCAGCAAGACGATGGCTACTGCCTTCGAGTTTTCTGAAGTCTGCATGGTTCTTACGTAGTTATCGAGCGAATTATCCGCACTCCGTTCACGGAAGAGCTGGGTATATACCTTGTTGTTACTATCGTATAGTTCCCATTTGTGGAGCGCCAGCGCTGCCACGGCACTCTCGTTGCGGATATCGAGTATGACCTCGTAGTTGGTTGGCAAACTGTCGTGCAGCCAATGGATTTCGGCTGCGGTTCCTTTCATGGGATGTGACACCATCAGATATTTTCCATCAGGATTCAATGTCAGATAGTATCGGTTGAGATAGCTGCGAGACGAATCTGCCATAGCCAGGGTTCGCTCGTAGGTGCCATTGATATTACTGAAATAGGCACTATCGGCATAGGATGCTGCTAACTGCAGCAATCGGGACGTCTGCTTATTGTCTCCGTGCCTGTTAGTTCTGTGCTTATCAGTTCTGTGCATAGAGACATTATTCCAGGTGCTTCCCTGTACGGCAGATGGGATATTACACCCTATCAGCATCAAGGCAAGCATCAGTATCATTTGTATTTTCCGAATACCGCAAGGCAGTCGGAAAGTGAACCAACTACCCTTTCCCGGCTCACTCTCTGCCTGTATGTTACAAGGAGAGAAGAGCGAACTGATTTTCTTGTACTTATCGATGATGCCCTTACAGTTGAGCAACCCGAATCCATGTCCGCCGGTATAGGTCCGGTCGAAGATATGTTCCAGTTTTTCTTCATCCATACCTTTTCCCGTATCAGCTACAGATATTTCCACAAATGCCTGATGGCTCTTGGCACTTACTACGACCTCACCTCCTGCAGGTGTAAACTTCCTGGCGTTGTCGGCGATGGTATTAATCATGAATAGAGTCAGTGTACGGTCAGCCTTTACCGTGGCATCCGTAGGTTGTACGGTCAGTTTGACCCCACGCATCTGAAAACTCATTTTTCCTTTGGCTACAATATCGAAAAGTGGCTGGAGCGGGAAACTCTCAATGCGGAGATTGATGGCTCCCTGGCGCATCTGTATCCAATCGGTGAGAACCGAATTATATTGGTTGATCTTATCTGTCAACTCAGATATATAGGTATATCGTTCCTGTTTCACTTCTTCCGGATCATTGCCCTTCATCAGTCTATCTACCTCATGAATCATGCGGTCGATAAATGGAGTGATGCTATTGACCAGAGAAAGCTTGGCACGCTGTTCCAGGTTGCGGCGCCTATTGTCTGATATATGGAGCTGAACCATATTCTTGGCTTCTTCCAATTCTTCATGCTTTTCAGATAATGCATTGATATGCTGTGTGTTCTGTTCTTCCCATTCATGTAAAGGTATCAGTAGGGATTCTACAGAACTTTCCTTGGTGTTACGGCGCTTCATTCTGTCGAAGACATAGAGCAAGACCACAACCAAGACTATCATAAAGATTACCGCAGCAATCATCGTGTTCAGCTGGACGGCGTTGTTGTCCAACTGAGTGGCACGAGCTTCCAACTGCCTATCCTGTCGGCTCTGCTCCTGCAAATCGAGGTAAATATTGCGGTTGTAATCGCTTTCTGGCTTATCATCGATGGCAGAATAAACCAGGCTGAGTCTTTCTCGGATAGAAGCCACCAGGTCGGGCGCCTGTTGGATAGCCCTGTTCTGGTTGAGTGCCCTATTCAGACAATCGCCTGCAGATTTATAATCCTTGATCTGCCAGTAGCATTCTGCCAGTGTACGATAAGCTCCTGCCGTCTGGTAAACGTCTCCATATTCTGAAAAGATATTGAGTGCGCGTTGCGCAAAGTTTCCTGCCAGAAGTTCCAAAGGCATCTGTTCTACATTGAGATACTGGAAAGCCGGCAGATTGTTTTTTACCAGGAAATCGCGCTGTTCCGGGTCCTGGATATGTTCGCTGATAGATTGCAGTGCGTTTGCCTGCCAGTATGGATAAGGATTGCTGCCACTAGCCATAAAGTAGAGGCGAATGAGCATATCAAATTCCGCCTGACAGATCTCCTGTGGGGTGCCATGAGTGATGGCGCCACCAGATCCCATATTATAGAGATAGTTGAGATACTGTGCCGTATCCTGTTCCAGTTCATCTGGGTCAAGATCTGCCAGTGCATTGAGCATCGGCTTGTCTAGCTGTACATAATAAAAATAGGTGGCAGCAACGATATCAAACTCACTCTTCGCATAAATGGCGCGTTGACGCTCTCGAAGAGGGAGGTTATCTATTTCCTCACCGATTCTGCGCAGTTTGCGGATGGCTTTTGCTCTAAAGCTATAAAAATCCTTGTTGCGGGCCTCACGCTGACAGAGTCGCATATTCTGAACGTCGGCAATAAGGAGTTCTATCTGGTTGTCACTGCGTTCGTTTACCTTGTCCAGCCATCGCTTGGCAGTATGGTAATCCATCTTGGCAATAGCCACAAAAGCCAGGTTGTTGCAAGCCTCCGCGTATCCGGCAGGATAGTCTTTAGAAAGAGCCAAAGCTTTCTCTGCCAATACTTTAGTGGAATCAAGGTTACGATAGTGAAGCGCATAAGAAAGTTGATTCAGCTCATCAACTTCGCCCTTATGCGATGGCGAACAAGCTGAAAAAACAAACATCGCCACCATCATACAGATGATGGCGATGCCATAAATATGATGAAAACTTTTATGCATTCTGATTATGCACGTGCCTTAGCAATGTAGCCCAAAGCTTCCTGGCACTTTGCTGTGATGGCAGCCCAATCTGCAGCAGCAACAGTCTCCTTAGGGAAGAGCTTAGAACCCATACCTACACAGAGAACACCCGCCTTGATCCAAGGAGTAAGGTTCTCCTCTGTTGGCTCTACTGCACCTGTTACCATGATGTTGCTCCAACGCAATGGTGCCATTACATTCTTTACGAATGAAGGACCACCTACATTACCTGCAGGGAATACCTTGGTTACATCGCAACCTGCTGCCTGAGCATTGTTGATCTCTGTTACAGAACCACAACCTGGTGAATAAGGCACCAAGCGACGGTTACATACAGGAGCAATATCAGGATTGAAGTTAGGACCTACGATGAAGTTTGCACCCAACTGGAGATACAAAGAAGCTGTACCAGCATCAACCACTGTACCAGCACCCAGGATCATCTCAGGGCACTCCTTGTCAGCCCACTTTACCAACTCCCCGAAAATCTCGTGAGCGAAATCGCCACGGTTAGTGAATTCAAATACACGAACGCCACCCTCGTAGCATGCCTTGATTACGTTCTTGCAGATTTCGATATCTTTATTGAAGAATACAGGAACCATACCAGTCTCTTTCATAGCTGCCATGACCTGCATTTTGCTAAACTTTGCCATTTTCTTGTTTTAATGTTAAATGTTTAATGTTAAGTGTTATCGCTGTACACGACCATTAGCGTTACCGCCAGCAAGGCTCTCAACCTCGTCAACAGAAACCAGGTTGAAGTCGCCAGGGATCGTGTGCTTCAAGGCAGAAGCAGCAACAGCGAACTCAAGTGCCTCGCCCTGAGTCTCCTTAGTCAAGAGACCGTGGATCAAACCGCCAGAGAAAGAGTCACCACCGCCTACGCGGTCGATGATAGGGTTGATGTCGTAGTGCTTGCTCTGATAGAACTCCTTATCGTCATAGATAAGAGCCTTCCAGCCATTGTGAGTAGCAGAGAGAGACTCACGGAGAGTAGAAACGACATACTTGAAGCCGAACTCCTCCATCATACCCTTGAAGATGCCATAGTAACCCTCAGCATCAGTCTTACCGCCTTCTACGTCAGCATCTGGCTTGAAGCCCAAGCAAAGCTGAGCATCCTCCTCGTTACCGATGCAAACATCTACATACTGCATCAATGGGCGCATTACAGAGATAGCCTTCTCTGATGTCCAGAGCTTCTTGCGGAAGTTGAGGTCAACAGATACTGTTACGCCATGACGCTTAGCAGCCTCACAAGCCAACTTGGTCAACTCTGCAGCCTTGTCGCTGATAGCAGGAGTAATTCCACTCCAGTGGAACCACTGAGCGCCTTCCATGATCTTATCGAAGTCGAAATCAGAAGGATCTGCCTCTGCGATAGCGCTGTGAGCACGGTCGTAGATAACCTTAGATGGGCGCATAGAAGCACCAGTCTCTGCATAGTAGAGACCTACTCTATCACCACCGCGAGCGATAAACTCTGTGTTGACGCCATAACGACGAAGACCATTTACTGCAATCTGGCCAATCTCGTGCTTTGGCAACTTTGATACGAAATATGCATCGTGACCATAGTTAGCAAGGCTAACAGCTACGTTAGCCTCACCACCACCAGGGATGATGCGAAGTGACTCACTCTGGATGAAACGATCGTTGCCCTCTGGTGACAAACGAAGCATAATCTCGCCTAATGTTACAATCTTTGCCATTGTTTGATAGTTTTAATTTCTTTGTTTTTATTGTTTGTTTACTAATAGACAATTTTATTGTAGTTGTCCGTAACCGTTGGCAAAAATAGCTATAATTTCTCGAATACCAAAATTTAATCGCAGTTTTTTTCATTTATCGCCCTATTTTTTCGTATTTTTCTCACTTTTTCCCTTTTTTTCTCTTTTTTTTCGATTTTTGTGCAAAAAAAGAGCTGTGCATTCGCACAATTCAAAAAAATGTTGTATATTTGCGCCCGAATGCTGATGGTGTGACCGCACACAAACCAGCAGTTCAACAAAACATAGTTAAAAGCACAGTTTGTGCGCACAGTTATGAAGGGAGCAAAGCCTTCTTGCAGGAAGAAAATGCATCCTATATATAATAAGGTGTGAACGACTTGCTCAAACCATAAACTTAAAAACAATGGCCGAAAGAATCAGAATCAAGGATATCGCCGAAAGAGCAGGCGTATCTGTAGGAACAGTGGACCGTGTGCTCCACGACCGCCCGAACGTGTCGAAACCGGCTCGTGAGAAGGTGGAACAAGCGCTCAAGGAAATGAATTATCAACCTAATATGTATGCCAGTGCATTGGCATACAACAAGGCTTATACTTTTTATCTTCTGATACCGAAGCATGAATCGGAAGCCTATTGGGAAGAGATAGAAGAAGGAGCCAGAAAGTGCGAAGACCAGCGCAGGGATTTCCATGTCAATGTTGAGATTCGATTCTACGAGCGTTCCTGTGAGGATTCTTTCAAGGCTGTTTCACAGGAGATTCTTGGTGCCAATCCGGAAGGAGTTATCGTGGTACCATCATCTCTAGAAGTGACACGTGGTTTTACAGACCAGTTGCATCAGAAGGGTATTCCGTTTATCCTGCTCGACTCTTATATGCCAGACCTGCGTCCTCTCTCCTTCTTTGGTCAGGATTCATTCTGCTCTGGCTATTTCGCTGCCAAGATGCTGATGATGCTTGCGGGTAATGAGAAAGAAGTGATGCTGATGAGACAGACCAAGGACGGTCATGTGGTCAGCAAACAGCAGGATAACCGTGAAGTGGGATTTTGTCATTATATGCACGACCATTTTCCACAGGTTGTCATCCATGTGCTCGATCTTCCGCTCAACGGAACCCGCAACGAGTACCAGAAGATGCTGGCTCAATATTTTGAGGGACATCCTGCTACCCATCATTGCATAACAATGACATCGAAGGCGCATATCGTGGGAGATTATCTGCTCAAGTCCAATCGCCGTGATATACAGATCATGGGTTATGATATGGTGGGCAAGAACGCGAAATGTCTGCGCGAAGGCAGCATCTCGTTCCTCATCGCACAGCATGCCTATATGCAGGGTTACTATTGTGTAGATACCCTCTTCCGTGCCATCGTTCTCAAGAAGAAGGTGAATCCGGTGAATTACATGCCTATCGAGCTGCTGATGAAGGAGAATATCGATTTTTACCGCAGAACGCAGATCTAAGGCAGAAATGAAGAGGTAAAAAATAGAAATTATAAATATATAAATAAACAAAAACAAAACTACAGAATGAAACTATCAAGCTTTATCAAGATTAACCCTGCCGACTCGGTAGTGGTTTGTTTGCGTCCTATGCAGAAGGGCGAGGTTATCGAGGTGGATGGCAAGAGCATCACTCTCTTGCAGGATACTCCAGCTGGTCATAAGGTACTCATCGATGATGCTGCCGAGGGACAGGACATCATCAAGTATGGCTACCCTATCGGTCATGCCAAACAGGATTTGAAGCAGGGTGAATGGGTGAATGAGAACAATCTCAAGACCAACCTTGCCGGTACGTTGGAATATACCTATAATCCAGTAGAAGAGCAGTTGAACATTGCCAAGGAATCCCGTACCTTCCAGGGCTATGTGCGCAAGAATGGCGAAGTAGGTGTAAGAAACGAGGTATGGGTAGTCCCAACCGTAGGTTGTGTGAACGGTGTTGCCGAGAAACTCTTAGAGCTTCTGAAGAAGGAGACTGGCTGTGAGGGCATTGATGCCATCCACGCATGGCACCATAATTTCGGTTGTTCTCAGCTTTCCGGCGACCACGAGAATACCCGTAAGGTGCTCCGTGACATCTGCCAGCATCCTAACGCCGGTGCCGTTCTCGTTCTCTCATTGGGTTGTGAGAACAATCAGCCTGATGACTTCATGAAGATGTTGGGCGATTATGATCAGGACCGCATCAAGCTCCTGGTAACCCAGAAGGTTGAGGGTGATGAGATTGAAGAGGGAATGAAGATTCTCCGTGATCTCTATGCCAAGGCTAAGGAGGATAAGCGTGAGGAGGTACCTGTAAGCAAGCTTCGTGTAGGTTTGAAGTGTGGTGGTTCTGATGGCTTCAGTGGTATCACTGCCAACCCACTCGTAGGTGAATTCTCAGACTGGTTGGTTGCTCAGGGCGGTACCAGCATCCTTACCGAGGTGCCTGAGATGTTTGGTGCTGAGACTATTCTGATGAACCGTTGTGAGAACAAGGAACTCTTCGACAAGACCGTTCATCTCATCAATGATTTCAAGGAGTATTTCCTCAGTCATGGTGAGCCTGTTGGCGAGAATCCTTCTCCAGGTAACAAGGCTGGTGGTATCTCTACTCTGGAAGACAAGGCATTGGGTTGTACCCAGAAGTGCGGTCGTGCTCCAGTCAGTGGTGTGCTGCAGTATGGTGACCGTTTGGAGACAACAGGTCTGAACCTCTTGTCTGCTCCTGGTAATGACCTCGTGGCAGCAACCGCATTGGCTTCAGCAGGCTGTCAGCTTGTGCTCTTCACAACGGGTCGTGGTACCCCTTTCGGAACATTCGTTCCAACCATGAAGATTTCAACCAATAGCAAGCTTGCCCAGAACAAGCCAAACTGGATTGACTTCAATGCCGGAGAACTGGTTGAAGGCACCGATATGAAGGAGTTGGTAAACAAGTTCATCGACAAGATCATAGCAGTTGCCAGTGGCGAGGAAGCTCGCAACGAGTACAACGGCTATCGTGAGATTTCCATTTTCAAGAATGGAGTAACATTGTAATAACTTAAAAAGAAACATGAGTAATAAGAAAGGATTGTTGGCGTTGTCGCCATTGTTTTTGTTGATTGTCCTCATCGTGGCGTTCACCGTCTATTCGGTAGATGCCAGTCATAAGGATACCAATTTGTCGCTCACCGTGGCATTCATGATCTCCAGTATCTATGCCGTAGCGATTTCTGGTGGTATGCCCATCAAGAGTCGTGTAGATACCTACAGCAAGGGTGCCGGCGCCAACAATCTGATGCTCATGTTGTGGATATATGTGTTGGCAGGTTCCTTCGCAGCTTCGGCCAAGGCGATGGGAGCTGTCGATGCAACTGTCAATCTAGCACTCAGCATACTTCCGGCGAGCATGATTCTGCCGGGACTGTTTCTGGCAGCCTGCTTTATCTCCGTATCCATCGGAACAAGTGTAGGTACCGTTGTGGCACTTGTTCCGATAGCTGCGGGACTCGCCCACTCTATGGGCGGAAATATAGGTATGATGACAGCTATCATCGTTGGTGGAGCTTACTTTGGAGATAATCTTTCCTTTATCTCTGATACCACGGTAGTAGCTACCCAGACTCAGAATTGCAAGATGAACGATAAGTTCCGTGTCAACTCTCTTATCGTAGTACCTGCCGCCGTTATTGTACTGGCTATCTATGCCGTGATGGGTATCGGTCTGCAGGCACCTACTGATATTCCGGAGGTAGAGTATATCAAGGTACTCCCTTATCTGGTAGTACTTGTCACAGCTGTGGCGGGTATGAATGTAATGGCGGTTCTTACTATGGGAACATTGCTCTGCGGTGTGATTGGTGTAAGCAGTCAGCTTCTGGGTGCTGCCGGAGGTTACGATCTCTTCGGCTGGTTTTCAGCCATGGGTAACGGAATCATCGGTATGGGCGAACTGGTCATCATCGCAATGATGGCGGGTGGCATGCTCGAAATCATCCGTGAGAATGGCGGTATCAATTATATCATCGATAAGATTACGGCTCACGTCAGCAACAAGCGAGGAGCCGAACTGTCCATTGCCGCACTGGTCTCCATGGTCAACGTATGTACAGCCAACAATACGGTTGCCATCCTTACGGTAGGCAACATTGCCAAGAAGATCGGTGATAAGTTTGGTGTAGATAACCGCAAGGCAGCCAGTATCCTCGATACTTTCTCCTGTGCGGTTCAGGGCTTGATACCTTACGGAGTACAGATGCTTCTGGCAGCAGGTCTTGCCAATCTGAGTCCGATGGATATCCTTCCATACCTCTATTATCCTCTGGCTATCGGTATAGCTGCACTGTTTTCGATACTATTTCGTTACCCGAAGCGATATAGCTAGAATGGAAGTAGCTTATTATCAGTTGTTTAACTTTTAAATGAATACACGATGGATTTTTTACAGAGAAACCTTTTTGTCAAGCTGCGTTCCGACCACTTCCATACGAAGGAGGAGATGGAACCGATGACTACCTTCAAGCAGAAGAAGATAGCCCAGATGATGAAGAACCTCAGCGATGTGCCTGCGGGTGAAGTACGCATGAACAATGGTTTCCTGAACCGACGTTTAGCCAGCATACAGGAAAACGAGCGTCATGCCATCGACACCTCTATCGAGACCATCCACTTACTTCGCATCATCGTATCCAATATCAATGGAATATTAGCAAATGGCGTTAATCTTGGCGGCATCATCGAGATGGGAAACTACCTGCGCACCAAGGGCGACAAGGTAGATTTCGTAAAACTGGAAAAATGGCTGCGAAAGCTCCGCATCCAGCGAATGGCGCAGTTGCAGGGCAGTGTACTTATCCTTTTCTTCGAATTTGAACAGGATGAGATACCTTTCGTGCGCCATGTAGAACGTGGTGCCTACAAGCTGACTCTCCGTTCGCTTTATTATAACAGTCTCGATCAGCAGGAGATTTTATTCGAGCAGACTCAGGCAGGATTCGTTCGCACTACCGGTGGAACGATGCGCAAAAACCTGCGCCGCAGCATGCGGTATCTGGAATATGCGCCCATAGAAACCATCAGCAATTTCTGCAATAACTTCTTCCGCTCACTCTCAGAAATAGAAGAATAATATAAAATATATAAAAAATAAGCATACTCTGTGACGAATTTCAAGCGATTTTCGTACCTTTGCAGTTATGAAACGATTTTGTATAACGATATTATCATCAATTATAGCATTATGCGCAAGTGCGCAGGTGCAATGCGAGGATACCTGCAGTCATGTGCATGGCATAGACCTCAGCCACTATCAGGGCAATGTGTTCTGGGAAACGGTGGGCGATAACTCCAAGATGGCGTATGTCTATCTGAAGGCTACCGAAGGGGGAACCAATGTAGATAGCAAATATAAGCAGAATATTGATCTGGCGCATAGATATGGACTCAAGGTGGGTTCATACCACTTTTATCGTGCCCGTATTCCGCAGCAGACCCAGCTGGAGAATTTCATGGCTCAATGCCGCCCGGGCGACCAGGATCTCTTGCCGATGATCGACGTAGAGACCAAGAGTGGTTTGGAGACAGAGGAGTTTTGCGACTCACTCTTCAAGTTCCTGCATCTCGTGGAAAAGGCATACAGACAGAAGCCTCTCATCTATACAGGTGCCAACTTCTACGACCATTATCTCTTGGGAAAGCTCGATAGCTATAAGCTGATGATAGCCCAATATACCAAGCGTGAGCCTGTGCTCAAGGATGGAAGAGACTTTGAAATGTGGCAATATACCGGTAAGGGAAAACTGAATGGTATTAACGGCTACGTGGACAAGAGCAGATTCATGGGTAGGCATCGATTGAGAGAGATTAGATTCAGGCACAGATAAAACATTGAACTTTGAACTTGGAGCTTTGAACTTTATGATTAGCTTTCGGGATCAAAGGTATATGATGTCTGGAAATATATAATATATATAAGTAAAACATAAACTTTAAATAAAACTATGGCAATTATTAAATGTCCAGAATGTGGTCGCCAAATCAGTGACAAGGCTCCTACCTGTCCTAGTTGTGGCGTTGAGATAGCAGGAAAAATCACTAAATGTCCTCATTGCGGGGAGGTATATTTCAGCAGTCAGGAGATGTGTCCAAACTGTCATGAGATAGCTGTAGGAGTAACACGCCCTCTTGCGGCAGCTACATCACCGGTGTCGTCTGCAACATCGGCAGCAACACCGCAGGCTCCTGCGGCTCCAGCAACTCCTTCAACACCTCCTACCCCTCCTGTTCCACCAGTACCTCCAGTACGTCGTCCTAGTGTTACTGCGAACGGAAATGATGGTGGCGAGGGTAATACTCCTCAGGAACCACAGAAGACAAAGAACACCCGCTCTATCTTCATCATCTCATTCATCTTTGCAGTCATGGCGTGTGGTATTATGTATTACTTCTACGACAGTGCCAATCGCAATAAGGAGATGGAAGCTTATGAGTATGCGATGCAAAGCAGTGACCCGATGGTGCTGCAGAGTTATCTCGATACCTACAAGGATGCCGATGAAGCACATCGCGATTCCATTATGGCTCATCTTGATCTGTTGAAGCAGAACGACCAGGATTGGACCAATGCGGTAGTGAGCGGTTCGAAAGAAGCTTTGGAAGCATATCTCCAGAAGTATCCTAACAGTTTGCACAAGCAGGAAGCTTTGCTTAAAATAGATTCCCTCGACTGGAATGTGGCTAAGGCTGCAGATACAGCGGATGCCTACCAGGCATATCTGGATGCGCATACAGATGGAACTCACATCGAAGAGGCGGAAAATGCCCTGAAGAAGGTGAAGAGCCGTGATCTCCAGCCTGAAGAAAAACAGATGGTAAGCGGATTGTTCCGTCAGTTCTTCCAGAGCATCAATTCCCGTAATGCGGATGGATTGACTGCTACCTGTGAGGATATTCTCTCTTCCTTGCTCGGTAAGAATTCGGCTACCAAGGCAGATGTCGTTACCTTTATGGATAAGCTCTATAAAGACAATGTTGCCAATATGAACTGGCACATCAACAACGACTACCAGATCAAGAAGCGCGAGGTTGGCGATGAGGATTATGAGTATCAGGTACAGTTCTCTGCCCGCCAGGACATAGATTTGACAGATGGTTCGAAGAAGGAACAGCTCTTTAAGATTTCTGCAGTTGTTTCACCAGATGGCAAGGTGTCTGCCTTCAATATGAACAAGGTTTCTGATTAAAAAGAAAGCTCCGGTGGATTATTGATTCCATCGGAGCTTTCTTTTTTCTTTTTTCTTTTACTTTGCTTCCTTCATCTGTCGGAGCAATTCCTTCTGTTTTTCATTCAAACCAGTAGGCAACTTCACGTTATAGGTAATCATCAGATCACCGAAGGTTCCGTCACCTCTGTCATAACCTTTACCGCGAACACGTACCTTGGTACCATTCTGGGTTTCTGGTTTGATCTTCAGTTTAATCTTTGAACCATTGCTCAATGTGATGATACCCTCACCACCGAGCAGTGCGGTGTACATGTCGATATTCACATTCATGTTCATCTCGCCCGTATTCGTTCTGGCACTATGACCACCGCAGCCACCGTTACATCCGCCTGTGCCATATTCAGCACCGGCACCGAAACCAGCACCTGCTCCGCCGAATCCGCCAAAGCCACCGAAACCGGCACCTTGTGAACCACGGGCACGACCGCCACCGAAGAGATTTTCGAAGAAGCTGGAGAAGCCGCCTCCTCCACCGCCGAAGCTGCTGAAGTCGAAGCCTTCGAATGGATTTCCGCCAGCGGCACCTCCGCCGGCAGCTCCATCATAGCCTCCACCACCGAAGCCTCCTACATTCTTCCACTGTTCGCCGTACTGGTCGTACTTGGCACGCTTATCCGGATCAGAAATCACCTCATACGCCTCGTTCAGCGCCTGGAACTTAGCCTTCGCCTTAGGGTCGTTAGGATGCAAATCCGGATGAAACTGTTTGGCACGCTTGCGATATGCAGCGCGCACATCCTTCTGCGGGATGTTCTTATCTACACCGAGAATCTTGTAATAATCTACAAATGCCATAGTATAATACCTCCTATTTTTATGATTTTTATAAGAAACCAACAAAAAGTATGCCGTAATTGCCAACTTTTTTGTATTTTTGCAGTTGAAACAAATAAATTCGAGAAAAAGTATGAAACAGTTATTCGCAGCGCTCCTCTTGGCGCTCACTTTTAATTCACAGGCAATGGCACAGCAGCGCACCGTTAAACTCAGAGTGATTCAGACGAGTGATGTCCATGGTTCTTTCTTCCCATACGATTTCATCAATCGCAAACCGAAGGCAGGAACCCTGGCACGTGTTTCCTCTTATGTCAACGATCTGCGCAAGACATACAAGGACAATGTCATCCTCCTGGAGAATGGCGACATCCTTCAGGGACAGCCTACCTGCTACTTCTATAATTATGTCAATACCCAAGCTCGCAATGTTGCAGCTGATGTAGTCAACTATATGAAGTATGACGCCCAGGCTTTCGGTAATCACGATGTAGAGACCGGTCATGCAGTTTACGATAAGTTGATCAAGGAGTTAGATTGTCCGGTACTGGGTGCCAACATCATTGATACCAAGACCGGAGAGCCTTATGTAAAGCCTTATATCATCCTGAACCGTGAGGGTGTGAAGATTGCCGTTCTCGGTATGCTGACCCCAGCTATTCCTAACTGGCTGACAGAGAATCTCTGGAGCGGAATGCAGTTTGAGAATATGGTGACCAGTGCCCGTAAATGGATGAAGATCATCCAGGAGAAGGAGAAGCCGGACGTTGTCATCGGTGTCTTCCACAGCGGTAAGGATGGCGGTATTGTCACTCCTGAATATGAGGAGGATGCCTCTCTGCGGGTAGCAAAGGAGGTGCCAGGCTTCGACATGGTGCTCTTCGGACATGACCATACCCGCTATAATGAGACGATCCTGAATGTGGAGGGCAAGCCTGTGGTATGCCTCGATCCTGCCAATAATGCCCTGAATGTGGCAGACGCCGAGGTGACCATTACCCTGGACAAGAAGAAGGTGAATGGCAAGAAACAGTATGTTGTGACAAACAAAAAGATAGTTGGCAGTCTGCCAGATGTGACAAAATGTCCTATTGATGAGGATTTCATGAAGGCATTCGAGCCTCAGATTGCAGAAATCAACAAGTTCGTAGGTAAGCAGATCGGAACCTTCAAGAATACCATACATAGCCGCGAGTCTTTCTTCGGCAGCTGCGCTTTCAATGATTTCATCCTGAATCTGCAGCTTCAGATCACGAATGCAGATATCGCTTTCAATGCACCCCTCCAGTTTAATTCTACCATCAAGGCTGGTCCTATCTATGTTGGTGACATGTTCAATCTCTATAAATATGAGAATCAGCTCTACGTGATGCGCCTTACCGGTGAGGAAATCCGCAAGCATCTGGAGATGAGCTATGATCTCTGGGTGAATACGATGAAGAGTCCTGATGACCATCTGCTCCTGCTCGATACCCAGACCAAGGGCGATCAGCAGCGTCTGGGCTTCAAGAATCTCTCCTTCAACTTCGATAGTGCTGCCGGCATTGATTATGAGGTGGATGTTACCAAGCCAGACGGCGAGAAGGTGAAGATTCTGCGTATGAGCAATGGTCAGCCTTTCGATGAGAAGAAGTGGTATAAGGTAGCAGTGAACAGTTATCGTGGCAATGGCGGCGGTGAGCTCCTTACCCGTGGCGCCGGTATTCCAAAAGATAGTCTGGATAGCAGAATCATCTATCGCAGTGAGCGCGACCAGCGTTACTATCTGATGGAGGCCATCGAAAAGATGGGAATTGTGGATGCCAAGCCAAACAACAACTGGAAGTTTGTGCCGGAAGCATGGACCAAGCCTGCTGCCCAGCGTGACTATGAGTTGCTTTTCGGAAAAAAGCAATAGCCCACTAGTCCCCAAAAAACGCCGGGAACTACCCGCCAAAGCATATCATAAAGTTCAATATTCAAAGTTCAAAGTAAAGAATGAAGTATTGGTTTATATTTTGCAAGACAGATATCTTGCTCGAGAAGAGAGAAGATGGAACCTATACGATTCCATGTAATGAGGAAAGTCCGATAGCAACCAAGCCTTGGACCCATATCCTCAACATCACACCGATGAATGACGGTACGGAAGTGAAGACTTTCACCATTCCAGAGCCCATAACCGACAACCCGAAATATGAGATGTGTGGTTTGCGCCCTAGCTTCTACAAGCTCTCCCCAGAGTTGTATCAGAAGGCTGGAAAATGTCAGGAGCTGAACTATTGGGATATGAACACCCAGTTTTGCGGGGTGTGCGGTTCACCGATGAAGATGTCAACAGATATCAGTAAGAAGTGTACCGAGTGTGGCAAGTCTGTCTGGCCATCTCTCGCAACAGCCATCATCGTTCTTATCAAGAAGGGCGATCAGGTGCTGCTGGTTCATGCCCGCAACTTCAAGGGTAACTTCGATTCCCTGGTAGCCGGTTTTGTGGAAACAGGTGAGAGTCTGGAAGAAGCCGTTCATCGTGAGGTGATGGAAGAGACCGGTCTGACCATCAAGAACCTCAAGTATTTCGGTTCCCAGCCATGGCCGTTCCCAAGTGGCTTGATGGTAGGATATACAGCCGAATATGTAGATGGTGAGATTCATCTTCAGAAGGAAGAGCTTTCCCGCGGCAAATGGTTCAGCAAGGATAATCTCCCTATTCTGCCGGAGAAATTATCGATTGCCCGCAAACTCATTGATGCCTGGCTAGAGAATAGAATATAAACTTTCGCAAGCAGACTATACTCGCCCTGGACTCATGATAAGTATAGGGTAGAATCTTGAAATTAAGAAATACAGAAGAAATGAAAGAGAAACTTTGGAATGCGAATTACATCAAGGTGATGACCACCAACTTTCTGCTCTACTTTGCCTTCTATCTCCTCACCCCACTCCTCCCACTCTATCTGAGTGAGACCTTCGGGGCAACCAAGGATGTCATCGGCATCGTGCTGAGCGGATATACGGTGGCGGCACTCATCATCCGTCCCTTCAGCGGATATGTGGTGGATGGATTTTCCCGTAAGAAAGTGCTGATGATCTGTCTGGCTGCTTTTGCCATCTTCTTTGCAGGATACATAGCTGCCAGTACCATCCTGATGTTTGCCATCTGCCGAACCCTGCATGGTGGACCCTTCGGAGCGGTAACTGTAGCCAACAGTACCTGTGCCATCGATGTCTTGCCTGCCAGCAGACGCAATGAGGGTATCGGTCTTTATGGATTGAGCAACAACTTCGCCATGGCGATAGCCCCTTCCATCGGTATCTATCTGCACAATCTGGTGGGTAGCTATATGGTATTGTTCTGGATAGCCTTTGTGGTAGCCATTGCTTCTGTGGTGATTGCTGGAACGGTGAAACTCCCAGAGAAGGAAATCGTCAAGAACAAGGAGAAGCTCTCGCTCGACCGCTTCTTCCTGACCCGCGCCTGGTTGTTGGCCATCAACATCGGCATGTTTGGTTTCTGCTGGGGTGTACTGAGCAACTACCTCGCCATTTACAGTAAGGAGGAATTAGGCATAACCGGAGGAACGGGAACCTATTTCGCCATTCTCTCTATGGGATTGTTCATGAGCAGATTGCAAGGCAGAAAGGCTTTGAGTCAGGGTAAGCTGACCCAGAATGCTGCCGAAGGAATGCTGATATCGCTCGTTGGTTTTACGATATTCGTAGCCATCAAGCATCCGGTAGCCTACTATCTTTCTGCAGCATTGATAGGCTTGGGAAATGGTCACCTGTATCCAGCCTTCCTGAATATGTTTATCAATGTTGCCCGCCACGACCAGCGTGGTACGGCTAACAGTAGTATCCTGACCGGTTGGGATCTGGGATTCGGAATCGGTTGTCTTCTGGGTGGGGTTGTAGCCGAGCATTTCGGTTATAGTGGTGCCTTCTGGATGGTAGCTATCGAAAATGCAGCCGCTGTGGTATTGTTCTTTGCCTCATCCCGTGCATTCTTTGAAAAAAGAAGACGAAACGACTAGTAAGGGAATAAAAAAGTATAAGTTTTTTCCAGGTTAAAGTTTAGCTTCCATCAAGGGCTAAACTTTTTCCTTTAAGGCTAGAAATATTTTCCCTTAAGGGAAATAATATTTTTCCTTAAGGATAAATTTATTTTCTCTTAAGGGCAGTTTTCTGCCGGTTTAAACCGGTATGGAAGTCCAATTAAAGAAAAAGAGCATTCGTAAGGATTGTGGAAACAAACCCTTTCGAATGCTCTTTGTAATTTTCTTACATGCTTTCTCTCTTAGAATGGGAGATCATCTGCGCTGCCACCTGCTGCTGGAGCTGCAGGCTGAGCAGGAGGGAATGGAGCTGTTGCACCCTGAGCAGGAGCTGGAGCTGCCTGAGGAGCCGCACTTACTGGAGGGAATGGAGATCCAACTGGCTGCATGCCACCCTGCATAGCAGCAACAGCATTAGGATCTACACGCTGAATATTCCAAGCGCGGACACTGTTGAACCAACGACCATTATATTCGTGTGCATCCAAATCAAAAGAAACCAAAAGTTCCTCACCACTCTGGATGTTGAACTGAGCAAGACGGTCTGCTCCGAAAACATCGAAGCAAAGCTTCTTTGGATACTGCTCGTGAGTCTCGATAACGAATGACTGAGCCTTCCACTCACCTCTTGCAGAAACGCCGCTTCTTTCAGGTAAAACGGCAATTACCTTTCCTTGTAATTCCATATTATTATTTTAAAAATTGTTTCAATCCTTCGCCTGCCAAGCCCCATTTTCATCGAGAATCAAAAGATGTATGAAGAGGCTCAAAAACGAGTGAATCTATCTACTATTTTTCTTTCTGACTGCGAAATTACTAAAAATAGTTTTAAAACAAAAACATTTCTTCGATTATTTTTGTCTATCCCCAATATTTTTTGTATTTTTGTGCTCATAATTGCGCAAATGCCCCAATTTACCCGTCAAGTAAGGAGCATCAGCCATGAATATGAGATAAGTAATATAGAAAATTAATAATATAAAATAACGACTCATGAGATTTACAGTTTCAAGTTCAGCATTGAGCAGCAAGCTCAATATGCTTGCTAAGGTGATCGGCAGCAAGAATTCTCTGCCTATCCTTGACAATTTCCTGTTCCAAGTAACCAACGGCGAGATGACCATCACCGCAAGCGACAGTGACAACATCATCAAGAGTACCATCGCTCTCACTGACAGCGATGGCGAAGGCGAGTTCTGCGTTGCCAACCGCGTCATCCTGGATGCATTGAAGGAGTTGCCTGAGCAGCCTCTTAGCTTCGATGTAGATACAGATAGTTTTGCCATTAAGATTGTATATCAGAATGGTCTCTATAATTTCACAGGCTTGAATGCTGAAGACTATCCTCCAACACAGGATATGGGGGATGGCTGCACTACCCTCGTCTTGCCAGCACAGGTGCTGATCGACAATATCAACCGTTCTCTCTTTGCTACAGCCAGCGATGAGCTGCGCCCAGTAATGAACGGTATCTATTTCGACCTTACTCCAGATTCGCTTGCCATCGTAGCAAGTGATGGTCATAAGTTGGTAAGAAGCAAGAACTTCACGATTAAGAGTGAGACTCCTGCTTCATTCAACCTGCCTAAGAAGCCAGCATCATTGCTGAAGAACATTCTGAGTAAGGATGATGAGGCTATCATCAAGTTTGATGCACGCAGAGCTGAGATTCAGTTTAGTGACGGCGTATTGAAATGCCGCCTCATTGATGGCCGCTATCCTAACTACAACTCTGTGATTCCAGCTAACAACCCATGTGAGATAACCGTAGATCGCAAGGGCTTGCAGAGTGCATTGCGCCGCGTATTGCCATTTGCCAGCGAGAGCAGCCAGCTGATCCGTTTCCATATCGAGAGCGGCCGTTTCGAGGTTTCTTCAGAAGACATCGACTTCTCTACTTCTGCCAAGGAGGTATTGCCTTGCGAATATAGCGGTTCCAGCATCAGCATCGGTTTCAAGGGTAGCAGCTTGATGGAAATCCTGGGTAATCTGAACAGCGATCAGGTTGTCTTCCACTTGGCTGATCCTAGCCGTGCCGGTATCATCGTACCAGCTGAGCAGCCGGAAAACGAGGACATCCTCATGCTCATCATGCCAATGCTCCTTAACGAATAAGGAGCTTGGTTCATCTAAACACCCCTTCCCTATTCAGAAATATATAGTTATAAATACTTGAAGTAATGAAATTAAATCTTACTAAGCCTCTGATCGTGTTCGACCTAGAGACTACCGGTCTTGACATGGTGAAAGACAGAATCATCCAGATCTCCTATATCAAGGTGTATCCAGATGGAACAGAGGTACGTAAAAACCAGTTTATCAATCCAGAGAAGCCAATCCCTGACGAGGTGGTTGCACTTACTGGCATCAGCAATGATGATGTGAAGGATGCACCAACCTTCAAGCAGTTGGCTGCTACTTTCAACCAGGAGTTCTCCGGTTGTGATTTTGCTGGCTATAACTCCAATCATTTCGATGTACCTATGCTTGCAGAGGAATTCCTGCGTGCCGGCATCGATTTCGATTTCTCTAAGTGTCGCCTCATTGATGCCCAAAACATCTTTATGAAGATGGAGCGTCGTAACCTGGCAGCTGCCTACAAGTTCTATTGTGGCAGAAAGATGGAAGAAGATTTCGAGGCTCACCGTGCCGACCAGGATACTGAGGCTACCTATTGCGTACTGAAAGGCGAGCTGGACCGTTATGCTCCTGGTGTTCAGGAGGAAGCCGACCGTGTGCTCAACAATGACATGGACGAGCTTGCTGAATTCTCCAAGCGTAACGACAATGTAGATTTTGCCGGCCGCATCGTTTGGCAGGAGTTGAAGGATGCTGATGGCAATGTAATACTCGATGAAAAGGGCGAGCCACGCAAGCACGAGGTATTCAACTTCGGCAAGTACAAAGGATGGGATGTGGCAGAGATCCTGACCAAGGATCCTGGTTACTTCACCTGGGTATTGGGAAGCGATTTCACCAACAATACCAAGCAGGTACTCACCCGTATCCGTCTGCGCGAGTTCAACAAGAGAATGGGAAAATAATATGTTAAAAGGAAAGAAAATCGTATTGGGCATAACGGGTTCCATTGCAGCCTACAAGTCATGCCTTATCATCCGTGGTCTCATCAAGAAGGGAGCTGAGGTGCAGGTAGTGATTACGCCTGCCGGCAAGGAGTTCATTACCCCTATCACTCTCTCGGCGCTGACCCACAAGCCTGTGGTAAGCGAGTTCTTCTCACAGCGTGATGGTACCTGGAATTCGCACGTGGATCTCGGCCTTTGGGCGGATGCCATGGTCATTGCACCATGTACGGCATCTACTATGGGCAAGATGGCGCATGGCATTGCCGACAATATGCTCATCACCACCTATCTCTCCATGAAGGCACCTGTCTTCATCGCTCCTGCCATGGATCTTGATATGTACAAGCATCCTTCTACCCAGGCTAACATGAAGACCCTTCTCGGCTATGGTAACCATATCATCGAACCGGAAGTGGGATTCCTTGCTTCAGGATTAGAGGGAAAGGGACGCATGGAGGAACCGGATGTCATCGTGGATTACCTGGATAGATACTTCAAGATGATGGAGAATGCTGATGAGGTGGCTGAAGTAGAATCTGAGAACCAGGAGAATACGGAGAAAGACCTCTTCAGTAAGAAAGATCTCTGCGACAAGAAGGTGATGATTACAGCTGGACCTACCTACGAGAAGATAGACCCTGTGCGTTTCATCGGCAATTATTCTTCTGGAAAGATGGGATTTGCACTTGCTGAGGAATGTCTGCGCCGTGGTGCGGATGTTACTTTGGTGGCTGGTCCTGTTTCATTAGACTGTAGTCCTGCTATCCATCGCATCAATGTGGAAAGTTGTGAGGAGATGTATCAGGCAGCCACTGCAGCCTTTGCTTCTTCTGATGCAGCCATTCTCTGTGCTGCCGTTGCCGATTTCCGTCCTGCTACCATTGCAGATAAGAAAATCAAGCGCGAAAAGGATGACCTGGAGTTGACTCTGGTTCCTACCCACGACATCGCAGCAGCTTTGGGACAGATGAAACAAAAGAATCAGCGAATCGTAGCTTTCGCCCTGGAAACCAACGATGAAGAGAGTAATGCACAGAAGAAGAGAGTGAAGAAAAACGCCGACTTCATCGTGCTCAACTCTACCCGTAATCCGGGCACTACTTTCTGTACTGACGATAATCAGATTACCATCATCTCTGAAAAGGGAAAGAAAGAATATGAAAAGAAACCGAAGACTGAGGTGGCTCGCGACATCATTGACGAGCTGGCTCTCCTGTTTTAGTCCGGTATCTTTAGCTGGTGGTCCCCTGTGCTGCAGTCCTTCTGCGATTTCAGCACAGGAGCTGCAAGCTAAGATTACCATCAACCATGCCCAGATTTCGGGCACGGAGAAAGGCGTATTCGACAATCTGCAACAGACCTTGCAGCAATTCGTCAACAATCGCCAATGGACTCATCTTCAGTTTCAGAAGAACGAACGCATCATCTGCAACTTCAACATCACCGTCACCAAGTATGACAGAGACCAGAATCTCTTTACCTGCAAGGCGCTGATACAGGCCAATCGCCCAGTCTTCAATTCGGCATACACCTCCACCTTATATAATAATGTGGACGATAACTTCACGTTTCGTTTTGCCGAATACGACCAGTTGGAGTTCAATGAGCAGCAGATAGACAATCAGCTTACAGCTCTCTTTGCCTATTATGCATATCTTATCATCGGCATCGATCTGGATAGTTTTGCGCCAAAAGGCGGAGAAGACATCCTGCAGCGCTGCATGAATCTGACAAACAATGCCCAGAATCTGGATTATCCAGGATGGAAGGCTTTCTCTGATGACCGCAACCGGTATGCCATCATCTCAGACTATCTGGATGGAGCGTTGGAACCCTTCAGACAGTTACAGTATGACTACTATCGGAAAGGACTCGACGAGATGGCAAATAATGCGGAACGAGGTCGTACCGAGATAACCGCAGCCCTGGAAAAAGGACTGAAGAAGGCGAAGGAAAACCGTCCACTCAGTTTGTTGCCACAGATATGGACCGACTTCAAGAAGGATGAACTTGCCAACATCTATCGCGGCAAGGGAACCCAAAAGGAAAAGGAGAGCATCTATGAACTCCTCTTCTCCATCAATCCTTCACAGAATAAATACTGGGATCTGGTCAAGGAATAATTTTTCAGGAATCATCTGTCTGGATAGATTTTTCAGGTTGGAATCTTCATGAGATCATCTTCCGGAACGGAAGCTTCTGATAATCAGAATCAGCTTTCCCTTTATATCTTTATCAAAAAGTAGAATAAACTATGCTCAAGCAATTATATATCAAGAACTTCACGCTCATCGACGAGCTGAACATCTCTCTCTATCCTGGCTTCTCCGTCATCACGGGTGAGACAGGAGCTGGAAAGAGTATCATCCTCGGTGCCATCGGACTGCTTCTGGGTAACCGTGCCGACAGCAAGGCGATCAAGGCAGGAAGAGACCGTTGCGTGATAGAGGCTCACTTCGATCTCTCCAGATATGGTATGCAGAAATTCTTCGATGATCACGACATCGACTATGATGCCGATGATACTATCATCCGAAGAGAGTTGACTGCAGCCGGCAAGAGCCGTGCCTTCGTCAATGATACCCCTGTGCCTCTTACCTGTATGAGAGAATTGGGAGAGCAACTCGTGGATATCCATTCGCAGCATCAGAATCTTCTTCTGCAGAAAGAAGACTTTCAGTTGAATGTGGTGGATATCATCGCTCAGGATACCGACCAGCTCAAGGTTTACCAAAAGGAGTTCCATGCTTATCGCAAAGCCAAGGAACTTCTGGAAGAGCTGAAAGCTGAGATTGCCAAGAATCGTGAGAACGAGGAGTTTATGCGCTTCCAGCATAAGGAGCTGGAAGATGCTAATCTCCAGGAAGGCGAAATGGAACAGCTGGAGCAGGAAGCAGAAACCCTGAGTCATTCAGAGGATATCAAGACAGCTCTCTTCGAGGCTGACAATGCGCTTTCAGGAGAAAACGACAGCATACTTGACAAACTGAAGAACGCCACTCATCAACTGGAAAATATCTGCGATGTCTATCCAAGCATAGCTGATGTGGCTGGCAGAATGCAGAGCAGCTATATTGAACTGAAAGACATCGCACAGGAAATCAGCAGTAGTGTAGATCACGTGGAATTCAATCCTAACCGATTGGATGCCATCAATACCCGTCTGGACAAGCTCTACACCCTGCAGCAGAAGTTTCATGTAGAAACGGTGACAGAACTCATTGCCACCCGTGACCGCATCGCAGAACAGCTTGCGCATATCGATAATGGCGATGAAGACATCGAAGAGAAGGAAAAAGAAGTGGCTGCTCTCCTTGCCAAGGCTGAAAAGCAAGCTGCCCTACTCACTTCTATCCGTCAGAAATCTGCAAAGGCAATAGAAAAGGAGATGAAAGGCAGACTCATCCCGCTGGGCATTCCGAATGTGAGATTCGAGATTGCCTTCGCAGAAAAGCCACTCTCCGGAAATGGTGCCGATAAGGTTAGCTTCCTTTTCAGTGCCAACAAGAGTACACAGTTGCAGCCAGTCAGTCAGGTTGCTTCAGGTGGTGAGATTGCCCGTGTGATGCTCTCGCTGAAGGCAATGATCAGTGGAGCCGTGAAGTTGCCAACCATCATCTTTGATGAGATTGATACCGGTGTAAGCGGAAAGATAGCAGAAAAGATGGCAGATATTATGGAAGAGATGGGACTCCAGAACCGACAGGTACTCTCCATCACTCATCTGCCACAGATTGCTGCCAAGGGTAGCCATCATTACAAGGTATTGAAGGAGGAAACCGAGAATGGAACCATCTCGCACATGAAAGAACTCAACAACCAGGAGCGCATAGAGGAAATTGCCCAGATGCTCAGTGGCAGTGACATCACGCAGGCAGCTCTTGCCAATGCCAAAGAATTATTGAGAATATGAAAAGAATAAATATGATCATGATGGGACTGATGCTGGGTGCATCATCCCTCTTCGCTCAGCCAGGCTCTGTACAGAAAGCCGCTAAGAGCGTATTTACACTCACCACCTTCAACAAGGATGGTAACATCATCTCTTCTACACAAGGTGTGTTTATTGATAACAAGGGAACGGCTATCGGTACCTTCAAACCGTTTATCGGTGCAGTGAAGGCTACCATCGTGGATGCCAGCGGAAAGTCGATGGATGTAGATGCCATCCTCGGAGCTGATGAACTTTACGATGTGGCCAAGTTCAGAGTATTGGGTAATACCACGGCTGCCAACATAGCAACGGCAGAATCACCTGCGGGCAGCAAGGTTTGGCTCGTTCCTTATTCTATCAAGAAGTCACCTTTCCAGCAGGAGGATATCGCAAGCGTAGAGAAGTTCAAGGGAACCTACAATTACTACATCTTCTCTAACACCGTACCGGACAATGCAGTGGGTTGCCCATTCGTCAACAAGAATGGTCAGGTGATTGGTATCATGCATAGCAACGGTCAGGTTACTGCCATTGATGCCAACTATGCCAAGGAGTTGAAGGTGACAGGACTTTCCACACTGGATGCAGCCCTTCGTGAGACAGGCATCCGTACCGCTCTTCCGGATACCGAACAGGAGGCGATTACGATGATGACGCTCAACAAGTCTCAGGTGTCCCGCGACATCTATACCAAGTATGCAGATGAGTTTATGGCAAAGTTCCCTACTTCTGCATTCGGCTATAAGGAAAAAGCAACTCTTCTTGTAGATAAGAACGAGTTTGCCGAGGCTGCCAAATGTATGGAAGAAGGTATTAAGAAATCTTCAGCCAAGGATGAAGCCCACTCTAATTATTCTGATGTCATCTATCAGAAACTGATTTATAAGGGTGATTCTGCTTATACAGACTGGACTTACGACAAGGCGATAGAAGAGGCACAGAAGGCATACGCCATCAATGCCAATCCTGTGTATCAGCATCAGGAGGCACGCATCATCTTTACCAAGGGTAATTATCAGAAGGCATACGATATGTTCATAGCTCTGACCAAGACATCAGTCAAGAATCCGGAAATCTTCCTGGAGGCAGCTCAGGCTAAGATTCAGCTCAAGGCTCCAGCTACAGAAATTAAGGTCCTGCTGGACAGTGCAGTCAATGAGGCAAAGAACTCGGGCACCATGGCTGGTCCTTACTATCTGGCTCGTGGTGATTTCCAGGCAGAACAGGGAGAGTATCGCAGTGCCATAGCCGACTACAATATGTATGATTCGATTGTCCGTCCTGTTAATCCTGCATTCTTCTACGCAAGATACAAGGCTGAGACCAAGTTGCGTATGTGGCAGCCAGCGCTGATTGATATTGCCCGTACCTGCTACCTCGCTCCTAACGAGCCTACTTATTTTGCAGAATGGGCAAGTCTTGACTTGCGTGTGAAGCGATATGCAGAAGGTATCAGTGCAGCCAAACATTGCATAGAGATTGCTCCAGAATATGCCGATGGCTACCTCCTCCTCGGTTTGCTCCAGATGGAGAACAAGCAGAAGGAAGAGGCCCGCAAGAATCTGGAAAAAGCAAAGGAACTGGGAGATACCCGTGCTGAGGGTTATCTCAAGAAACTGAAATAATCAGATTGAAGGTGTATCAAAGAAATCCGATGAAGATGCTTTGATGCACCTTTTTTTATTCTATCTGCGATAAAAATTCCTAAAAGTGATATAAAACAAAAAGGAGGGTGTGTCATAAGTCCATGACGCACCCTTTTTCTATCTATAATTTTCCGTAAACCTTATCTCGATTTAATAGCTACTAGAAACGGAATGTTTATAATATTTACTTTCTAGTCTCCTTAGATATAGATTTCTCACTTTAGTTCCCAATTGGGCATAGTTATCCCTTACAGCTTCATCAGCTGTTTTGAGTTTTACAATTCATGTCGCTTTATTCCTAACATTTTTTTTAAGTTGGCAGACATGGCATAAATACCGAAGTCCATATAAACCTTCTCTTTACCAAAATGTCGGAATCGTTTATAGCCCATATCAAACTTCATTTGTCCAAAAGCCGCCTCTGGCTCTACCGGTCTTTTGCTCCGGTGTTCCAAGCCTAGCTCAGACGTCAACAATTCAAAAGCTTCCTTCTTGTAAGCATTAAGACGGTGATTAACTCCGACAACCCTATCCCCCTTGGAAGTCTTGCACCTACTAGCCAATGGACAACCATCACACCGTTTGGCCCTGTAAAGCGTTATGACGGAAACATATCCGGAGTCACTCGTAGTCTGTCGCTGCCCACATTCTTCCATATGTTGCCCCATAGGACAAACCAGGTAGTTTTCCTCCTTATTATAATAGAGATTTGCCTGATTAAAAGCATCTTCCTTGAATGGTCTGTGTTGCTCCTTATGAAACCAGTTGTACTTAACGTAACCAACCATGTCCTCTTCTTCTATGAACTCATAATTCTCTAAGGATCCATAGCCAGAATCTGCAGTGACGGTTTTTGGCAGCCTACCGTGTCTCCAT